>Ga0070699_100000690_pt1 | contig 31478 bp, 26 predicted proteins | sample KBSK1503metaG_FD_65473 | JGI IMG/M metagenome (GOLD analysis project Ga0070699, IMG submission 65473) | Corn, switchgrass and miscanthus rhizosphere microbial communities from Kellogg Biological Station, Michigan, USA - KBS K1-50-3 metaG | ecosystem: Host-associated > Plants > Roots >...
CGGCGGCGAGTCCACCAACGCCCTGCTCAGCGAAACAAGCCTGACGCTTCGCGATCGAGACGTGTGGTTCGGCCGATCCGAGTGGTCTCAGAAGACCTCTCACGATCTCGACGTGCCGCTTCACGGAGTCTTCACGGTCGGCAAGCTCCAAGGCGGCTATACGCGGTACATCACCGTTGGCCGCGGCCTCAAGGCGGGCCTCGGCGCGACCGTCTCCGCCGGAATTGTTGCTGGGGCACTGCGCGCAGCCTATGGTGGTCGGGTGAACGCTGGGGTGGGTGTTTTCATGACGGTGCGCCCTGCTGCGATGGTCATGGCTGCCGGGACGGCTGCGACCGGTCGCACTATGGTGATGGTCCAGACGGCGTTCGATCCCTCAAAGCTGTCCTGTTCGCCGCCGATCGAACCTGGAAACGCCGCACGTACCACGTACCAGGGAAAGACGTACTATTTTTGCTCGGTCGAAGACCGCGACAAGTTTCTGACGGATCCGGCGATGAGTCTCTCGATGATGCCGCCGAAGCAATGAGGAGATGGCCGTGGCTGCTGGCAACTGGTACACTTCATTCGTCATTTCCCCGGCTTACCCGGACGAAATCGAGAAGATGGAATCGTTGCAGCCGAATCACATGCAGGTGCGGGTCATCATGAATAGAAGGACTGCGGTAGTTCTCGGCGTGGCACTGCTCGTACTGACGGCTCGCGCCGCATGGGCGCATGACGGCCACATACACACGATTATGGGCACGGTCATGGAGCGTGACGCACAGGCCGTGCAGGTAAAGACCCCGGGTGGTGAGACCCTTTCGATCGCCATCACCGATAAGACGAGGGTCGTGAGGGGGAAGCAGAAAGCGGCAGTCGCCGACGTACAGAAGGGTAGTCGTGTCGTCGTGGACATCGGCAACGGCGAGGATCCGCTGATCGCGAATGAGATCAGGCTCGGGCCGCTGCCGGTCGCCCCAAAGAAGTAGGAGGCAACATGCGCGCAGCGATGCTCATGGCCGTTGCGCTACTGACGGCGTCAGCCGTCGATGCGCACGTCACCATCTGGCCGCAGGAATCGAAGGCGGGCGCGGGAGAGCGATACACGGTTCGCGTGCCGACAGAGGGCAAGGTGACGACGACGGAGGTCGAGCTCGAGGTGCCAGCCGATGTGCGTGTAAGCGGTGTGCTTATCGGTGCGGGCTTCACCTACGAGTTCCGACGCGACGGCGATCGCATCGTGGCGGTGACGTGGAAACAGGACATCAAGCCGAGCGAGTACGCGGAATTTGTGTTCTTCGCCGTGAACCCAAAAACCGCGGGTCCGGTTGCCTGGAGGGTGCACCAACGCTATCAGGATGGGACGAGCGCCGACTGGACGGGCGTCGAAGGTGACCGCAGGCCGGCGTCGGTGACGCGAATCGTGGCAGCTCCAAAGACGAAGTAATCTACGGAATGACGCGGAACGCCGCAAGTGTCCGTCCGGTGCCGGCCGTCAGTTCGACAAGATAGTCCCCCGGCGCAAGCGGAGCGAGAGCCACCTCGGCTGACTGCCACCGCGACCCGTCCGCATCATCGCGAATCGTGCCTGTAACTGGAATCGGCATCGCGTTACCGGCGCGATCGAGCAGACGCGCGGCCACGGCGTCCGCGGCGGGTGTCGGCACCTCGACGCGGAGACGATCGCTGCGTCGGAACCGGAGATCGGCGGTCGGCACTTCCCGATTGGCGGTCGCCGTTCCACGGCGGAAGAAGATCGCACCGGTCGCCTCCGGCGCAGCCGAGATCCTGATTTGCATGGTATCGCTCGCGGCTGCGGACGCACGTGCGCCCCTCGAGCGGATTTGCAGCCGATAGTCGCCCGGCGCCAGCCCGTTCGACGTCAGCGCGATTCGGGTGCTCGACGAACCTGGCGCGAGTTGCGCGCGACCCGTGGCAACTGTCCGTCCAGATCCGTCGACGAGCATCGTGTCGACCTGACCGCCGCCTGTCCATTCGTCACTTTGCGTCCCGCGACCCACTTCAGCCACCGCCCACACAGTCGCCGCTCCCGACGGTGACCATCCGGCTGCGGCGTGGAGTCGTACAGGGAGTTCACGCACAAACGTGGTGAGCGATCCGAGCGCTGCGTCGACAGCGTGTGCCTCTGCGGCGGCAGCCGCCGCGGCGGGGGATGGTGGCGCCGCGACTTTCGTCAGGGTGGACGCCGCCGCCGCGGTGTTGGCGAGGTAGCCTCGCCGCGCACGGACTTGGACACCGGGACGCTTGACTCGAACGGTGATCGAATGGAATTTGCCATCGAGTTTCCCGCCGGAATAGTACCCAAGCAGGTAGTACGAGCTCAGGTCGTCGACAATCCGCCGCAGCCCTTGTGCAAGATTGTTCGTGTCGACGACGGCGACGCCATCGGTCGCTTCAGCCAGCGTGCGCAGTGATGTGTTCCGGGCAGTGAGGCGCGCCCGATCTTCGACGAGCCCTACCATCGGGTTGGCGTTGACGCCCGTGCCGACGCCCGCCGCCGGAACGATGTTCTCGTCGAAGACGGCGAGGCCGCGAGGGTCGATCGGATAGAACGAGGCATTCGCACGGTTGGCTTCGTCCAGGGTCATGCGGAACTGCTGCTCATCGTCGAGCTGTGAGAGCGCGAAGCGGTCGCGCTCGCAGTCGCTTTGATTCGGGCTGCCTGCTTCGGTCCGGCGGCCGGTCAGCGTGCCGGTGCGGGGATCGATTCCCACCGTCGGTCCTGGAGGCACGACGCCTCTAATCGGGCGTACGAGTGCGGCGTCAGGGCCGTACAAACGCCAGCCGTCGGTGATCGTGATCACCGCCTTCCGCTCTTCGCGCACGCCACCCAGGAAGCGGACGAGATCCTCCAGTGCGTCGAGCGTCTGCTTCTCGCGCCGTCGCAGGATCATCTCCTGCGCGATCCCCTGGTCGGATGCCGTTTGCTCTCCCGGTCGCGGAATACCTGGATAGCAAAGGGCGTATTGATCTTCGACCGGATCCTTGAAGTTCGATCGATCGCGTTCGCCCCACCAGTACCGGGTGAGAAACCCTTCGATCGTGGTCGTGCGGCGCGCGAACGTGACGTCCTGGGGTGACATCTCCGGCGTCATCACCGCGATGAGATCGTCCTGACCGATCAAACGGTCGAGTGCTTCGATAAGCGGCCTCCTGATCGCGCGCGACGCCGCCATCTCGACATGGTTGATGTCGAGAAACAGCACGAACACACGCGAGCGTGGATCCTGGGCTGCCTGCCGCGACTCCGCCACGGTGTTCGGCTCGCGGCGAGCGTCCTGTGGGCCGGCGCTCCGAATAACGATGTGCTCGAACTGGTCGATGGTCTGGGAGACCTTGTCCTCGAGGACCTCGAAGTCTTCCTTGCGGAGATCGGTGACCGGCAGGCCATTGCGCGTGGGGTAGACGTCGACCCGCACGTAGCTGGCGTCCGTGCGGAACGTGGGTTGGGGGGTGGCCTGATCTTGCGCGCCCGCTGAAGAGAAACCAATGGACGCCTGAAGGAACGCAAGAATGCAGACCGTCCACGCCGAGAGGCGACCGGTCCGGTGTTGCATTCGGGCATTATGGCAGAGGAAGCGTCCTCTCACCGGGTCATCGGTGAGTGACGGCATGACAAAAGGCGCGGCGCATCGCGCCAGTTCCATGGGACGAGGTGGTACGTGACTTGAACCCGCCCAAGATTCCGTGGCGCAATCAAACAAGAGACTGCTCGCGCTCGCGTTCATATCCGCGGCCTTGCCGGGCACCGCGTCCGCGCAACAGTTCGTCTGTTCCGATGTACGGCAAGGCGATACGGCGGCCCGTCTGGCGTTGCGGCTGACGAACAATCCTGAGGCCCGGCACCAGCCCTGGTTCCAAATCATCGATCCCGCACGCGCTCAATTCGTATCCAAGTCCTCATATGACCTGATCCTTCCCGGATGGCGAGTCTGCCTTGCGGCCGGCGCGCCACAAGAGGCGCAGAGCACGACAGGTCAGGTGTCCCATCGCGCGTCGCCTGCCGCGCTGTCGCTCGTGGATCGGCTCACGACAGCGGATCTCGCGACTTCATGGATCCTCGTGCTTGGCATCCTCGCGCCGTTCCTCGCGTCCCCACTCGCGAAGAAATACCTGGACAGACGACGACAAACGCTCGATGGCATGACGACGTTTGCGGTGGCGTTCATCCGCGAATTCGCACAGCCGCTCCCCCGGCTCCATCCGGCGGATCGCCCGCTCGCGGTTGACCTTCGTTGCGCTCCGTACCGTGAACGACTGGAGATTCTGGTCGCACCCGCGCAGGGGCACAGCTACCCCAATTTGTCCGACCACAAGAAGAACCTCATCTACGACATCGAGCGCGTCCTTCGCGTCGTCCCGGCTCAATCGTTTGTCTGCCGTGAACCGTACCAACAGGGGAGATGGGTGGTCATCCCCTTTCAGAGGAACCCGGTCGTACCGCCACAGGAAGGTGCCAAGTGAACGTTCTCCTTTTGAGTGCAGGCGGGGGCGGAGGAAATATTCTGCGCTCCGTGAAGGCGATGTTTCGCCGCGATCTGACGGTGACCCAGAAAAGTGACCCGAAGTACGCCGAACGGCTCCGCCGGTCGGTCGTCACACGCTTCCTCGACACCAATGAGTTCTCACTCCTCGACGTCCCACCCGACGAAAGGCTGCTCATCGGGGCCACGACGACGCGACGCCTCGGGTCGGGTCACAATCCTGATGTCGCGCGAGCCGCCCTCGAGGAATCGCGAGACGAGGTGGAGAGGCTCCTCAGCGGATTCTCAGTAATCGTTCTCGTTGGGACGGGTGGCAAGGGAACCGGCGCTGGCACAATGTTTCCTCTGGCGCAAATAGCGCGCGCACAACACAAACTGGTGATTCCGATTTTCGTTCGACCATCCTTCGAGCGCCACGAGGTGGAAAAGCGCCGCTACGATCACGCTTTGAATGTCTGTGGCCAATTCGATGCCGCGAACATCCGGCTCGTCGAGCTTCTCAACGATCGCGGCTACGTCGATACCGACCCCCAGCCTCAATCCGCCGTCTGGGAAAGAATGAATCGTCCGATTGCCCGCGGGCTCCGCGGGCTCTTATACGTGCTCTCCGACCTTTCGCAGGTCGACCCCTCGGACTTGTCCGTGATGTTTGCCGGCCCAGGCCGGTTACGGATCGGTTTTTCGGAGATCGACGCGTCTTTCGGTCACGAGCCGACCGAGGAACAGGTCAACGACGCGGTTCATGGGTGCTGGGGCAACCCGTACTGTGCGTTTGGCCGCGACGTCGGGACGTCGCTGATCTGTGTCCAGGGCGAGTGGTCGAATGTCGTCGACGCCAGGATCAAGGGTCGGTTTGCCGCCCTGGCAAATGGCGACGCTGCCAACACGACCTACAATCCCCTCTATGCGCGGGCGCCTCATGCGCCCAAACCGTGGGGCGTGACGGCGATCTTTGCGGAACACACGGGCATTCATTCGCCACTGCAGATTGAATGGAACCTCGAACGACGGCCAGTGACCCTTCCGAGCTCGTCGGCCGTTGTCCCGATTGCGGCCGTTCTGCAACCGACACGCAACGAGGCGGACTCGCGATTGGAATCCCGACGATTCGACTCCCGACTCCCGACTCCCGACTCCCGAGAGGTGGATTCCCGATTCGAATCCCGAATCCCGAATCCCGAATCCCGAGCAGGAGCGTCACCCGCGAACACCGTGGAGAAAACGGCTCCCCCGAGCGAGCGTGCGTTTGCCACGTTGTGGGAGTTCGCGCGTGCGTTGAACCGAATGGAACCTGAAGCGCTCGCGTTGGCCCGCGGTGGCGTTGATTGCAGGATGACGATCGACAGCACCGATCTCCGAAAGCTGGTGACGACGTTCTGGGTCCGCTCCGTGTTTCCCCGTTTGTCCGCAGAATGGCGAGATCGCCTGTTGGAAGTACTTGTCCAGAACGTGGCGATCCCGAACTACTCGTTGAGGCAGGGACGTCGCGCACTACATCTCAACGAAGCCACCTTCGAAGATCTCAAGCAGATCGTGACGGAGACGATTTTTCCGGATGCAGTTCGCAGCGACCTCCAGCTGCTTATTGCCGTTGGGACGCTGTGGGGCGAGGAAGCCCTGGCGCGATTCGAATTCATTCAGCGTTCGGACGACGACCTGAAACCCTCGCGATTCAGCTCTCTGCTCGGCGCGTTACGAATCACGCCCGCGTCCGAATCCCCAGCGGACCATCAGCATTGATGGTGTCACATGTGCGGGGCGAGCCTTATCAGGCTCGCCTCGCGAACCCGAAGGGTTCGCGCCGCGTCAAGGAAGAATGAGCGTCCGGGCCGATGGCCCGGACGCTGGCGCCTGCGCGGGCCGCTACGCGCGAACGAAGCGAAGCGCGAAACCGCCGGCGAGGAACAGCAGACCGATCAGCCCGATAAACGGAAGCGGACTTGCGGTGGCGGGCAGCGTGTTGTCGGCGCCGGCCGCTGCCGGTGTCTGGCCGCCAGCGGTGCCTACGGCGCTCGGATCAGGGGCTGCGCCGCTGGCGAGGCCGGTTCGCTGATTATCGCCAGGATAAGAGGTGACTGCCGACATCTTCTTGCCGTCCGGCATCGTCATCGATTCAGCGTTCGCGTAATTGGTCCCGTCTTTCGCACGCCAGCCTTGCAGTGTCACGTTTGCCCCGTTGTTGAGTGTCGTCTTCGTCCACCCAGCCTTCGTGAGGGCGTCAGGGCTCCCCATTTCGACCTTCCAATTGACGACCTTTCCCTGGGCGTCCTTCACGTCGAGATAGGTGTACACGTGTGGGTTCGCCCATTCGACGCGCGTCACGGCGCCACTCAGCGTGACCGGCTTGTTGTGGTCGAACTCGGCTGCGAACGGGTGATGCGCGGACGCGCTCGCGGCGGTAAACAGAAACGCCGCAATCACGATCGATACGGTTGACTTGCGCATGCTGACCTCCGTGGCGGCAACGGAGTGCAAGCCACTCGCCAGCGAGGCGGAAACTCAACGGCGACGACTTACGCGAGATCCTCGCTTAATGCAGCGTCTGGACTCGCAACCGCGCTCGCCAGCTTCCTTCCGAGCACGCGCCACGCAAGGATGAGTGAGGTCACGCAGAGCGCGGTTCCCCCGACCATGAACGTGATCACCACGATGTCCCACAGCGGACGGTAGTTGTAGAGCCACGGAAAGTCGAACGAGTGAAGACCGTGATACAGCCAGCGCGAGACCCAGTTGCCGCTGTTGTAGTTGCCGACGACGCGGCCGGTTTTGGGATCGATGTAGTAGCGGCTCTGGTCCGCATCGTTGAGCCGGGCGAGGATCACGGGGAGCGGACGAGTTCGACGGCGGTCCAGATAGTACGCGTCGTACTGATCGATGACGCGAATGTCCGCGAGACCTCCCGGCTGCGCCGCCGCAGTGACGACGTCGATGACCCGTTGACGATCGAGCTCCGCTTGCGGGGCGCCGTTCAACGGAACCACACGCGTGCTTCCGTCCGCGAGCTTTGCCAGATAGATTGGTTCGGAAGCGAATGTGGTCAGCTCCAGCTCTTTGACCTCGGCACCCGCGAGCTGCGAGAGCGCCTCACGCGGAGCCTTCGCGTCGAACGCGGCCGGATCCATTTCTCCGCGCAGCGCTTCCGGAATGGTTGGCCCGAGGCCCGGCCGCAGAGCCAGAGCCTGACCGCCGGTCGGCTCGGGAAATGGATCCATCGAGAGCATCCCGCTGAACGCCCACGTTGCGGTCGCGATGCCGAAGATCAACCCGAAGATCGTGTGCAGACGTTTCTGGCCGCGATACGGGATGCTGGTTGGCGTCCCCGCATAGCGGTAGCGTTTCGACGGCGAATACATCCAGATCCCGATGATGATGCCGAGGATCGCGGAAACGGTACCGATTCCCGAGGTCCAGATGACAACCTGGCTCCACTCCGGACCATGCTTGCGGAGCGGAGTGAAGTAGAACCAGTGCGGAATCGCGCCGACGTACGCGCCCAGCCGCGACGCAGTCGTCGTGAACTGGACGACCTCTCCGCTGGCCGGAGATACGTAGACCTGCTCGCCGTTAGGCCACGAGTACTTCCATAGCGGGCTGAGCGAAGACACCGCGCGCTGAACCGTCCACTGATCGACTTCCTCAACACGTTCGACGCGCGCCGTGCTCAACGGTTGCCGCGTCCATGTCGTCGCCGCCCGATCGACCATCGCTTGCGGAACGTCGATCTGCTCCTCGCCGGTGTCGGCGTAGACGATGGCGTCGTCGCGGCCGAAGCGGAAGCGATAGGCCGGACGTCCGTCGAAACTATTGAGGAAAATCTGCGGTGGCGGACCGGAGAACTCGAGCTTCGCGTACGCCGCCGACGGGGAGAGGACGATCTTCGACGCGTCGAGCGCAGGCGCGTGCTCGAGTCGATCCGCGGCACTGACGCCTGGAAAATCCCAGTACATCATCCCGATGCCCGACGGGAACCACAGCAGGAAGAGGAGGCAGAGGGCGACCCCAAGCCAGCGGTGCACGAAGATAAGCGATCGTTTCATCCTGAACAGTGACGGAGGGTGCTACACAAAATACTCCTTTTTCCGTTCCCTTCAGCGGTCAAGCTCGTCGCGATTACCTGAAGAACAATTCAGGAACTCTTCAGTTTTGACGGCCGTATGGCATCAGTACGATCCGCCGACACCGAATACCGTCAAGAATTTCTCAATCCGTAAGGAGTGATTCATATGTCGAAGTTCCGTCGTCCGATACGGCGAGTGCTGCTCGGATCCGTGCTAGCACTGCTGGCATCGCTCGTTAGTCCGCTCATCGGACGCGCGCAGGCGGCCCAGGGTCAGCCCCAGATGCCGGGGATGCCCGCGACACCAGTGAACGTCGGAAACGTGCTGGGCACGGTCACGAAGGCCTCAGGCGGTGCGGTCGCGGGCGCGACGGTCATCGCGACCAATACGACGAACAACAGTCAGTACAGCGCGTCCACAGGCGATGACGGGCAGTATTCGCTCCCGAGCATGCCCGTCGGGACGTATGACGTCAGCGTGCTGCTGGGCGGATTCAAGCCGTTCAAGCGAGCTGCCGTCGTGGTTGGGACCAATACCGCCATACAGGTCGACGCGGCGCTTGAACCTGGCGACACCGACACCGAGCGCCAGGCATTACTCGATCGCATCGAGGTGCTCGAAAAGCGCCTGAGTGACATTGAGACGACCGCCGTGCTGTCGGACCCCGAAACGCGGGTGAAACGCATCGAGGTCTACGTCGATCCCAACGGCGTCGAAACAGATGAGCCAGTACCGGGCGCAAAGCTGGAGGTCACCTATCAGCGAGAAAGGGTGTACCGTCGTCAGACGATCAACGAGAAGATTGAAGAGGCGCTTGCGTCCGCGGAGGACCAGAGCGTCAAGGTCGGCGTCGATGCCACGACGGTGGCCCAGGGCGCGGGGCGCACCAAGGGAGGGCAGTCGTTCCCGAACAAGAAGGCTTACGCGCTGGCGTCCGCCGATTTGTTCTTCGCCGCCAAGCTCGCGCAATACACGTCATTTTTTGCGGACGTAGTCGCTCTGAGCGGCGCTCCTCCAGACAGGGAGATTCCGTCGCTGACGCTTCTCAACGGCTACACGGCGCGTCTCGTGAACCAGAACGAGCTGAATCTGCGTGAGGCATGGCTCCGGACGGAGTTCTTCGGCCAGCGGCTGGCACTCACCGCAGGACGATTGGACCTGACGAATTACTTCGACCGCAATGCGGCCGCCAACGATGAAACGACGCAGTTCCTCAGCGACGCGCTCGTCAACAACCAGATGCTGGGTCTGGCGGTGAATGGCACGGGCGTCGTGGCCGACTACGATCCGAAGAACGCCTTCAGTTTTCGTTTTGGCGTGCAGCAGAGCAATCCCGACGCGACCAGCCTTTCAGATTCCATCTATTCGCTGGCGGAGGTCGGCTACACCGCGACGCCGTTCTCGCTGCCTGAAGGGCACTATCGCGTCTGGTTCCGCGCGAACAACGGCGATGTCGACTCCAAGCAGGCGGTTGGCATCAGTCTGGACCAGAAGCTGTCGCCGTTCGTGACGCTGTTTGGCCGCTATGGCACGCAGAAGCTTCCGGGCGATCGCGATCACTATGCGAGCGCCGGCGTTGGATTCAGCAACGGGATCGTCTTCAATCCTCTGGACACCTGGGGAATCGGGTATGCGCAGATGGATCTTGCGACCGGAGACAAGGAAAGGCTGACAGAGGGCTACTACAACTTCCAGCTCACTGACCGGCTGCGGCTGTCGTTCATGCTGCAGCACGTGCTCGATTCACCGGGTAACGAGAGCAAGTTCGGCTATCTGTTGCCCGGCATTCGACTGCAGGCGGCCTTCTAAGATCATGCGTTCAGGATCATTCGTTGTCAGGAGTACACATTATGTTTAATACAGCACGGCGCTTGCTCGTTGGTGGCCTCGTCGCACTTGCGGGAGGAGCAGTTGCCACCGTCGGTCTCGGGGCCCAGGCCCCCGGGGTCAAGATTACCGACCCGACATCGGTCGTGATGATCGTCAATCGCGACTCGAACGACATCGGCTTCATGGACATCAAGACGGAAAAGATGATCGGACGGGTTTTCCTCGGGAACAACGTCAACCCGCACATGGTGATGATGTCGCCCGACGGGCGCTATGTCGTCACCGGCGGCACGCGCGCGAACAAGGCGTACGTCATCGACGTGCGCACCTTACAGCTTGTAAAAACGATTCCGGTCGACATCGCGCCCGAGCACCTCTCGTTCTCGCCTGACAGCCGCTGGTACTACCAGGGCAATCCGGATGGCGATTCGATCTCGGTCATCGACATGGTGTCGCTCACCAAGATCAAAACGATTCCCGGTTTCGTCGAGCCGCTCAACGTCACATTCCTGCCGGACGGATCGAAGGCCTACGTCGGGAACTACGGGGCGCACTGGGTGGGCGTCGTTGATGTCAGACGGCATGAGCTCCTCAAGAAGATTCAGGTCGCGGCCGTCCCTGGCGTGGCGAAGCTGGATCCGGACAAGTACCTTGGCGAGATCAAGGGCATCAACATTGCCGCGCTGGCGAACGACGGCAAGCTTCTGTATGCGGCTGACGGCGACCTGGGCGTGGTGGGTGTCATCGATCCGATCGAAGACAAGGTCATCAAGGTCATCCGGGTTGGTCGCGATCCCTGGCGGATTTACATGAACCACGATGGCAAGTACGCCATCACGCCGAACAATGGCGATGAGACCATTTCGATCATCGATCTCAAGGCGAACAAGGTCGCCGCGACGCTCGAAGCGGGACCGAACATGACGGGCGTCAACTATGCCGCCGGCAAGGCATTTGTCATCAGCTCGACGAGCGGCATGGTCTATGTCTACGACATGAATTCGCTGAAGCCGGCCGGCCGAATCAAGATCGGCACGAACATCCAGCTCGAAACGGCGACGACCGACACGAAGGAAGAGAAGCTCTACCTGGCGGACTCGACCGAGAACTCGGTCGTGGTCATCGATGCGAAGACCAACCAGTTCACGAAAATCGGGAACGTCGGCCTGTATCCATGGGGTACGCACATCATGGAGAGCAAGGATAATTACTGTCACTGATGTCGGCACGACGTCCGGTCGTTTTTTTCCTTCTCCTCACGTCCCTGGCCGGCAGTGCGCACGGCCAGGGCGTCAGATCCCATACCCGTCTGAATCCGCGCGGGACCACGGTCACCCAATCTCAGGCGGTTGACCTCACACTCACGGTCACCGAAGCCGCGACACGGCCCGTGCAGACATGGGTGCGTACTGCGGGCCGCATCGACCCGGCGAGGAAAGTGATTACCGCGTACCTGCGCGAGCCTGACGCGGGGCTGGTCAAGGCCGGACAGCGCGCGCGAGTCTTCCCGGTGGAATCAAGGTCGTCGATGAACCAGGCTCGCGTCTCGCGCGTCGTTCCCGACAACGGCCGGCTTCGGATCGAGGTGACGCTGGCCGCAACCGGCCGTGAGAACACGAGAAGCTACCTGATCGAGATCGTCACCGATCGTGGCGAGATGCTGTCGGTCGCAAACGAGTCAATCATCGAAGAGGGCGACAAGCACATCGTGTATATCCAGCGGCAGGAAGGGCAATACGAGCCGCAGGAGATCAAGACAGGCATCCAGGGCGAGCTCTATACGCAAGTACTCGACGGACTGCGCGAAGGCGATCAGGTCGTGACCTTCGGCAGCTTCTTCATCGACTCCGAGTACAAGCTCAAAGGCACGGCGCAGAGCGCTCAATGATTGCCGCCGTCCTGCGCACCGTCATCCGCTTCAGAGTGATCGTCTGGGCACTCCTGGCAGTTGCCGTCGTCGCCAGCCTATGGGCGCTCACCACCGCGCCGCTCGATGCGATTCCCGACATCTCGGATCCGCAGGTGGTCGTCTATGTGAAGTGGCAGCGCAGTCCGCAGCTGATCGAAGCGAACGTGACCGAGCCCGTGATCAGAGCGCTGACCGGATCGCCGCAGATTCAGTCAATCCGCGGGACCTCTCACATGGGGTACTCGTTCATCTACGTCATTCTCGCCAACGGCGCACGGCGCGAGACGGTACAGCAGACGATCGTGGATCGCATCAACACGATCCGGCCGCAGCTCCCGCAGGACGCTGTCGTGACGCTCGGCCCGAATGCCAGCAGCATGGGGTGGATCTATCAGTACGCGCTGATGGACCACGAGCGGCTACGTGACCTGCGGGAGCTCCGGCTGCTGAACGAGAGCGTGATCAAGCCGGCGCTGCAGGGTGTCGCGGGTGTTGCCGAGGTGGCATCGGTGGGCGGGCTGGAGAAGCAGTACCAGGTCAAGTTGTTCCCGCCGCTCATGGCGGCGACCGGCCTGTCACTGCGGCAGGTCATCGATTCGCTGCAGGACGTCTTTCAGGAAACAGGCGGCCGGACGATCGAGGTGACGAATCGCGAGTACCAGCTCCGAGGCTCGATCAATACCGACAGCATCGACCAGCTCGCGGATCTCGTCCTCGGGCGGAGCACGGATGGCACCCCGATCCAGTTGAAGGATGTCGGCTATCTCCAGGTCGGGTACGACCTTCGACGCAGCACGGCCGATCTCGACGGCGAGGGCGAGGCGGTTGGCGGCATCGCCATCATGGCGCAGGATCAGAACGTCCTCGCGGTCACGCGCGGCATCGAGCAGAAGTTGGAGACCGTCCGCGCGTCGCTGCCACAGGGGATTGAGATCGTCACGACGTACGACCGTTCAACCTGGATTTGGGCGACGTTGAAGCAGTTCTTCGGCACGCTGGTGTCCGAGCTGATTGTCCTGATTCTGGTGACCGTGCTGTTTCTCGGGAGCTTTCGATCCTCCGTCGGCCCGATCGCGATCCTGCTCCTGAGCACGCTCTTCACGGTGCTGCCGCTCGTCGCTTTCCACCAGACGATCAATCTGTTCTCCCTCGCGGGACTGTGCATCGCGATTGGCGCCATCGAGGACGCGACGATTGTTATCGTCGAGAACTGTGCGGCTGAACTGGGCGCGCATGCGGTGATCGGCCGTGCCGCGCAGCGCGAAGTCATTCTGCGTTCGATCGTCCGAGTGGCCAGGCCGCTGCTGTATTCGCTGCTCATCATCGTGGCGTCGTTCCTGCCCGTCTTCTTCCTCGAAGCGCGCGAGGCGCGCCTCTTCGACCCGCTGGCCTACAGCAAGACGTTCGCGGTAGCCGTCTCGACGCTGCTGACGATCGTGCTTCTGCCGATCATCATGGTCTGGGTGTTCGAGCGCGACGTGCGTGGGCGGGGAGACACGGCGTCAGGAGTCCGTCGCGTCACGGCGATGTCGCGTCTGGGCTCCCACCGATATGCGCTCGCAGCGACGGTCGTTGCAGCCGCGCTTGTTGCGGGGGCCCTCCTTTCGAGATTTGCCGGCGCGGACTTCCGCGCGGAGATCTTCGAGGTCACCGGCTTCGTGGTTGCCATCGTACTGGTCTGGGCGCTGATGCGGAGGTCGGGCATCCGGCACAGCTATCAGCAGACTCGGCCGGTGAGGTTGTACGCGGCTGCGCTCCACTGGACGATCCGGCACCGTTATGCGTTCACCGCCTTTGGGTTGGTCGCCGTCGTCGCCGCCGTGATGTTGATGCGCGGTTTCCAGAAGGATTTCCTGCCTGACGTCGACGAAGGCTCCGTCCTCTACATGCCGACAACCCTGCCGGGCCTTCCGACACGCGAGGCCGGGTGGATCGTGCAGCAGATGGATCGCAAGCTGAAATCCATTCCAGAAGTGGAGCGCGTGTTCGGGAAGATTGGAAGGGCGGACACGTCAACCGATCCAGCGCCCGTCTCCATGATCGAGACGACGATCCTGCTGAAGCCGAAATCGACGTGGCGGCCTGGGATGACGAAGGCGACGTTGATCGCCGAAATGGATCGCGCGATGCAGGTCATCGGGTACGTCAACACCTGGGTCCAGCCGATCCGCGCCCGCGTCATGATGCAGACGACCGGCATTCAGACGCCGGTCGGCGTCAAGGTCAAAGGGCCTGACGTTGTCGAGATCGAACGGATCTCTCAGCAGGTCGAAGGACTGCTGCGGGATGTACCGGGGACGAAGTACGTGCTCGCGGAGCGGATCTCCGAGGGGTATTACACCGACGTGCGTTACGACCTCGCCCGGCTTGCGGTGCACGGCATTCCCGCCGACGAAGCGCTGTTGACGGTGCGTTATGCGATCGGTGGCGACAACGTGCTCGGCATCAAGCAGTCCGACAGCACGGTGATTCCCCTGGCCGTGCAGTACTCGGCCGAGTATCTCGACACGCTCGAGAAGGTGCGCAACACGCCCGTGATGACGGCCAACGGCGGCTCCGTGCCGCTCGGCCAGGTGGCCGATGTCGACGTTCGTAAGATGCCCGAGATGATTCGGAACGACAACGGCGCGCTGGCGGGTTACATCTACGTTGACATCCAGGATGTCACGGCAACCGACTACGTCGACAACGCGAAGCAGTTTCTCGCGAAGAACCTGACGCTGCCGGTGGGATATTCGGTCGAGTGGACCGGGTTGTACGAGTACACGACCGCCGCCCAGGGACGACTGCGGGTCATCATCCCATTGACGCTCGCGATCATCTTCGGGCTGCTCGTGATGGCGTTCAAGTCGGTCAGTGAGGCGTTCCTCGTGGCAATGTCGGTGCCGTTCGCGCTGGCCGGCGGGGTATTCCTGCAGTGGCTGCTCGGCTATCCGATGACGACGGCCGTCATCATCGGATACATCTCGGTCTTCGCTGTCGCGGTGCAGACCGGGATCATCATGGTGATCTTCATCCGCGAGGCGCTGGCCAATAAACCGGAAGGGCAGTCGTTCGTCGATGCCGTCATCGAGGGATCGACCGCGCGGCTGCGTCCCAAGCTGATGACCGTCGCGACAATCATCCTGTCGCTCTCGCTCATTCCGATCTCGTCTGGGCCGGGGATGGAGATCATGAAGCCGATTGCGGCACCGAGCATCGGCGGGATGGTGACGTCCACGCTGCACGTGCTCTTCATGACACCGTGCCTGTTCGTCATTGCGGAGGACATCCGCCGGTATTGGGCGCGCCGCCGCCGCGTGGAATCGCTGGCGCACGAAGGGTCCGGCGACATGCAGCCTGCAGAACGAAGGGCCTGATGAAGTATCTCTTTCTGGCGCCCGCGCTGATTGCGATCGCTCTGCCCTGGTCATGTGGCGGTTCCAAGCCGGCTGCGACCGTCGACACCGGCGTGACGACCGCGCAGACGGCGCCGACACCTAACCCGTCTACAGATTCGATCTGGATCTGTCCGATGGACAGGGACATTCGGAAGCACAACCCGGGGACTTGCCCGCGATGCGGGATGAAGCTCGTCACGGACATCCCCGAGCCGGTCGAGTACCACATGGATCTGGCGGTGTCGCCGGCCCCAATGCCGGGGCGTCGCGTGCGCCTGACGCTGGAGGTGTTCGATCCGTGGAAGGGCAACCCCGTAAAGAACTTCTCTGTCGTCCATGAAAAGCTCTTTCACGCGTTCATCGTCAGCCGTGACCTGAGTTTCTTCGTTCACGACCACCCTGAGTGGAACGGGACGTCCTTCACCTACGACATCACGTTCCCGAGAGCCGGCATGTATCGAGTGCTCGGCGACTTCTACCCCGAAGCGTCGACGCCCCAGCTGATCACGCAGACTGTCTTCATTCCGGGCGACGAATACCCGATTCCGCCGCTGACGCGCGATTACGCAGTTAAACAGGGAGAGAACCTGAGCGTCGGCGTCACGACGAGCCCCGAAGAGCCCGTCGCGGGCGAGCCCACGCAGCTCCGTTTCACGCTCGGTCCTGCCGACGGACTGCAGAAGTATCTCGGGGCGTGGGGACACATGCTGGCGGCAAGCGACGACCTGATCGACATGATGCATACCCATCCGTTCACCACCGAGGCTGGGGAGCATATGGCGTTCAAACTGGTGTTCCCGCGTGCGCGGGTCTACCGCGTCTGGGTCCAGTTCCAGCGGAACGGCGTCATCAACACCGCCCACTTCGACATCCCCGTGCGGCCCGAGCACCCGCCGCGGGACCGGCAAGCATCATGAAGCGCCTCACGGCACTTCTCGTTCTCCTCTGCGCAGCCGGGTTGAACGTCACGGCGCACGATTTCGGTTCGGCGCAGATCACCTGGAATCGCGAGGTCTCGCGCATCGTGTACGACCATTGCGCGTCGTGCCACCGCGAAGGAGGCACCTCGTTTTCGCTGATGACCTACCGCGAGGCGCAGCCATACGCCGACGCCATCAAGGATTCCGTGCTGGCGCGCAGGATGCCGCCATGGGGCGCGGTGAAAGGCTTCGGTGAATTTCGCAACGATGCGGGGCTGACGCAGGAGCAGGTGGAGCTGGTGAGCGACTGGGTGGTGGGCGGCATGCTCAAGGGAAACAACCCCAACGTCCTGCCGAAGCCGCCGAAGTTCGAGGTGCCAGCGGCATTCCGTCCGCCGCCAGGGGGTATCCGGGTCACCGGGACGATCACATTGAAGGAGCCGTTCAGGCTCGATGGGCTGGTGGCGGAGAAGGGGGTGGACGGAACGCAGGTTGTTGCCGTGCTGCCCGACGGTGGAGTCAAGCCGCTCCTCTGGCTGTACGAATACAGCGACAAGTACCGGCATCCGTTCCTGCTCCGCAAACCGCTGAATCTCCCGGCCGGCACCATCGTTCGCGGCGTGCGTCCGCCGGCCAGCATCATGCTCCTGCCCGCGAGCTCGCACGAGAAAAAATGATGCGTTCGCTGATGCCCTGGGGACTTCTGCTGACGCTTATCGCGACTGCTTCCGGATGTGGCAAGGGCGAAGAGGCGCCGGCATTGAAGGAAGTTCAACGCGTTCACGCCGGCGCGCTCGACGTCGTCCTGCTATCGGGGAGCGGAGCACTGAAACAGGGGAAAGACTCCTTCGTCCTCGAATTCCGAAGCGCCGATGGCCAATTGGTCGACGTGGGAACGGTGAACCTGAACGCGACCATGGCGATGGCCGGAATGGGGCCGATGCTCGGCCAGAGCACTGTCAACCCGACCTCGACGAAAGGTCGCTACGAGGTGGCCAGCAATCTGAACATGGCAGGGAGTTGGCGTTTCACCGTCGAATGGAACGGTCCGGCAGGTAAAGGATCGACGTCCCTGGCCGGGACCGTTTCGTAGAGGAGGGACCACCTCACACCGGCGGGTCAGCTACGCCGCGGGCTTTTTCCTTGGAACCACAATTTCACGACTCGCCTTGGCTTTGGTCTCCCGAGACAGTTTCTTCAGTTCAGCAAGTTCGGTCTCCTGCAGGATCTGATTGGGCATGATGTCGTAGATCTTACGTTTCGGCCTCACGCCGCCCACGAGGAGGCCAGTCCTCCATGCGCCAATAAGCTTCCCCCGCAACTTCTTGTAATCGTCTTGCTCCGCCGCACCCGCCTTCTTATTCATTCGGTCTGTGACGACGATACCCCGCATAAGAACCTGCCAAAGAAGACGTGACTCCTTCTTCTTCAATGCCAACTGGCGCATCCGCTCGGTCCTCCTCTCTCGGCATCATACGCGAGGCGTGAAGGGCCATCGTGGAAGTTGTTGGCACTGCCGGGCGAAGCGCCGCGCCAAAGCCCGGTCGAGCCGCGCCGGCTGAAACCGACCGTCGCTGGCTGGACCGTTTCGTAACCGCACTAAAACTTGACGCTATAAACCACCGCGAAGTTACGCCCCATTTCGGGAGCCAGATCCTTCAGGTAGTTCAGGTGATTGTGATACAGCGTGTTCCCAGCGTTGTCGAGACGAGCGGTGATTGTGTTGACCATCGTGCCGGACCCGAACGAATACGACGCGAACACCTTAGCCAGGTTGTACCCATCTGTCGGCGTTTCGCCGATGGTTGTGCCGGAAAATCCCTGCGCGTACACACGATCCTGCTTGGCCGTGAACGTCCCATCAACGCCGGCCTCGAAGGCGTTCTTCCGTAAGTGGAGGCCTGCGAGACCGCGGAGTGGCGGTATGCGCGGCATGGGCAAGTCCAGGCTGGCCAGGTCACCGCGCACGTAGTCGAGCCCGCCCTCGAGCCAGACGATGGGACCGAGGCGCACATCGAGGTGCGATTCCATGCCTGCCATGCGGCCGTCGGCCTGGTCGAACTCGGTGACCGGCAGGTCATCCTCCACGTCACCCAGGAACCTGCGGAAGATGAAGTTGTTAATCTTGCTGACGAAGAACGTCACCTCGCCTGACGCTATCGGGTTCCGCCACCGCAGCGACGCGTCGAAACCCAGCGCGTGTTCGGACTCCAGATCCGTGTTGCCGTTCTCCACGGCGTTGTTGCCGGGGTGAGGTCCGTGGAAGTACAGCTCCTCGAGCGCCGGGTTCCGCGATGCGCGGGCGACGCTCAGCGCGATCGAGGTCGCCTCGCTGGGGGTGACAACCACACCAAATGATCCCGAGACGTTGGTGAAGTCGGTGGCTGGCTCGTCTTCCACTGGCGTGAACTTCGAGTGGTCGACCCGTCCTCCGAACTGAACCTGCACTCGCGACGATGCGCGGACCTCCTCGTACAGGTACGCGGCGTATCCTTTCTGATCGACGATCGGCGACAAGGCCTCTTCGCCGCTTGCCTCGAATTCACGCGTGATCACGGACCCTCCGATGGCTCCGTGCACCTTTCGAGCGGCGCCGTGATGCGCCAGTAGCTCGAGCTCCGACGTGTCATTCCTGAACGACGTGGCAACCTCCTCGCCGTTGAGCTCGTTGTGCCGGTATCGGCGTACACCAAGCGATCCGCGGAACGAATCAAACACGCCGCCCATCCCGCGCTTCTCGCCACGCACCGTGAAGTTCTTCCGCTGCGGGTTCAGGTTCGTTTCGCCTGCCTCGACGAAAGGGATTCCGTAATGCGTCCTGTCGTACCCGTAGCTGGCGCCTAAGTATGCGGTGTCCGACGTGTAACCGGCGCCCACCTGCCCCATGGTGGCGCGGTTGAAGGAGTTTGGAATTGTTCCGTCCGGCGACTTGAAGTCGTCCTGCCTTCGGCCGCTTCCGGCGACATTCAAGGCGAATTTTCCGGTGCCGACCGTCACGTTGCCGGCCGCGCCGCCTCCAGGTGCTCCTGATGAGGCGTCGAACGTAAATAATCCGGTCGCCTTCGTGACAGGAGCCGTCGGAATCTCGTTCGTCACGACGTTGACAAGTCCACCGATCGCGTTGGCGCCATAGAGCAACGTGGCGGGCCCCCGCACGACTTCGATTCGCTCCGCGGACGCTGGATTGACGTTGACGCCGTGGTCGCCGGATTGACTCGACAAATCGCCCATGCGAAGGCCGTTCTCGACAATCAGCACTCGGTCGCCATCCATGCCGCGGATGACCGGCCGTGCCGGTCCGGGACCGAAGCTCCGCAAGGCGACGCCCGCCTGGTTCTCGAGCGTTGCTCCAAGCGTCGGTGCCAACTCCTTGGTCAGCGCCTGGCCGCCGAGCGCCTCCGTGGACTGGAAGGACAAGAACGAATCCTTCGCGTCCGGGCTCACCGACGTCACCTCGCTGAAGTGAAGCTCGGGATTGAGTTGGAGATCACTGGCGAGGGGAGTCGCGCTGACGGTGACATCGCTCCGCATCGGCAGATAGCCGTCGGCTCGTACAGTGAGCTGATACATCCCCGATGGGACCTCGGAGAACGAGTAGCGGCCATCCGGACCGCTTCGCGTCTGCCGGGACAGCGCGGCCGCTTGCAGGGTGACCACGGCGTTCGGGACGGTGTCGCCCGACAGTGCATTCGTCAGCACTCCCGAGACGCTGGTTGTCTGGGCGCTGGCCCGGCCCGGAAGTACGGCCAGCACGATGAGCAGGACAAAGATTCGTGTCGCCTTCATGAAGGTTCCTCGTGCCGGACCGTACTAAAGGCGAACGCGCAAGACGAACAGAAGCGAATGAGTGGTCGATGAGGCAAAATGAACGTCGCTGAACACACGATGGGTGGACGGGTGCCGCTGGTTGTTTCCACCGACCATTCATTGGCCGAAAAGGACCATCTGCAGGCTTCTGATTCCGTGCGTGTCAGCGGGAGCGTACCGTGTCGACCGTGAACCTCGGTGAGCTGCTGAATCTCGTCGGCCTGAGCACCGGCGTGGTGCTCTACGCGATGCTCCTCGCGATGGTGATCCGTGCGCGCCGGACGGCCGGCGACGCGTCGGCATTCGACCCGCTGCTGCTGTTCACGTCGATCCTCGGTCTGCTGTGGAATCTCTGCACGCTGCCCGCGTACGTGCTGCCGAAATTCGGTGTCGAGGGACCGTTCCCGCTTCTATCGGCGGTCGGGTTTGGTGCGCTTGGCCTGTTGCCGGCCGTCGTCGTGCACTCGGTCCTGCGCGGCGGACGCGACGGCGTGAGCGGTGTTATCAAGCGCCTCATCGGCGTCGTCGCCTACGCGGTGAGCGCACTCGCCGCCGTCCTGCACCTTGCGGCCGCGTGGGGCGGCGAGCCGGTGCCCTCGGCCGACGGCATGCGGCTGCTGACGTACACCTTCGTCGCGCTCGTGATCCCGCTTGCCGCGGCAACGCGCGGACAACCGGGATCGCGGCGCACTCTGTGGGTCGCGGCGCTTGCGGTGTTCGCGGTCTCGGCGCTGCACCTGAGCCAGCTGCATAGCGGAGAAACGTCGTGGCCGGTGGAACTTCTCGGCCATCATGCCTCGCTGCCGCTGGCGCTCGCCATCCTGTACCAGGACTATCCATTCGCCCTCGCCGATCTATTCCTCAAGCGCGCATTGGCACTGCTCGCTGTGGTGACCGTTGCGTTTGTCGCCGTCGCGACGTTTGGTGGCCGTTCCGTCGCGTTTGGGGAGTTCATCGAGCGCGATCCGCAGCAGTTTGGCCTGTTGATGACGTTGTGGGTGGCCACCGCGGTGCTGTATCCGACGATGCGCAGGGCGACCGCGTGGTTCGTCGACACCGTCCTCCTGCGCCGCCCGAATTACCGCGCGTTGCGCGCCTCGATCACGGCGATCGCCCAGTCGCTCGACGACGTCCCGACGCTGCTGTCGACGGTCTGTGACCTGGTAAGACCGTCGCTGAGCTCCCCCCGCGTCACATGGCGCGAGTGGGACGCATCGCGCGCTCAGGAACCGCTCGGTCCTCTCGTGGCGCGCGCCGACGATGGTGTGACGCAAGCCCTCGTGCCGACGGGAGAATCACCGCGCTACGCCATTACGATCGCGCCGCTGACCCGTGGCCGCCGCCTGCTGTCGGATGACATCGCGACACTCGAAGCCATCGTCACGATCGTGGCGCGGCGCATCGATGCCATTCGGATCACGCAGGAACGGCACGAACGGGAGATCCGCGAGCGCGAGATGGGGCGGCTCGCCACCGAGGCGGAGCTCCGCGCCCTCCGCGCGCAGATCAACCCGCACTTCCTCTTCAATGCGCTCACGACGATCGGTTACCTGATTCAGACGGCGCCGCCGCGCGCACTCCAGACGCTGCTGCGGCTGACGTCGCTGCTGCGGGGCGTGCTTCGCTCGGAAGGCGAGTTCACGACACTCGGGCGCGAGCTCGATCTCATCGAGGCGTACCTCGACATCGAGCGGGCGCGCTTCGAGCAGCGGCTGCGCGTGTCGATCGACGTGCCCGCTCGCCTCCGCCACATCCGGTTGCCGCCACTCGTGCTGCAGCCGCTCGTGGAGAACGCGGTGAAGCACGGCGTCGCGCAACGTTCCGCGGGAGGCGATGTGACCATCCTCGCGCGGATAGAAAGCGATCCGTCCGGCGTCCGGCAGCTGGCCGTCCGCATCGAGGATACCGGCGCCGGCGTCTCGATCGACGCCCTGCAGCGAGGCCGGGAGCAGGGCGTCGGCCTCCGCAACGTCGAGCGGCGACTCCAGGGTCAATACGGCGCCGCGGCATCGCTCTCGATTGACAGCGCGCCCGGGAACGGCACCCGCGTCGAGGTGCGCATTCCCGTCACGTTGAGCGCGCGCGATCAGCCGGCCGAACAGGTCGCCGTGTGAGCGCCCGCCTGCGCGTCGTCGTCGCCGACGACGAACGGCCGGCGCGAAGTTTCCTGGTCGCGCTGCTGCGGTCGTTCGAAGACGTGGCGGTGGTCGGGGAGGCGTCGTCGGGTCGCGAGGCCGTCGCGATGATTGAGAAGGAGAAGCCCGACCTCGCGTTTCTCGACTGGCAGATGCCGGAGCTCGATGGCATGGGCGTGGTACGCCAGCTGAAGAAGCAGTCGCTGCCGCTCATCGCGTTCGTGACCGCGTACGACGAGTACGCCGTACGTGCGTTCGAGGTGAATGCCGTCGACTACCTGTTGAAGCCAGTGGACAAGGCGCGTCTGCGCGACACGCTGAACCGCGCGCAGGATCGGATGGAGCACGCGGAAATCGTTGCGGAGCAGGCGTCGCGGGTCGGACATGCCCTTGATACGTACGAGTCGTCCGCGCGACCGCCGTATCTCGAGCGGATCCCCGTCCGTCACCGCGAAGAGGTGGTGATTGTGCCCGTCCAGCAGATCGCCTCGATCGTGGCTGATGGAGAGCTGCTGAACATCACCACGACCCGCAACGAGCGCCACACGATCACGTATCGGTTGAAGGATCTGGAACGGATGCTCGATCCCGCGAGATTCATCCGTCTTGGGCGTGGCACGCTCGCCAACGTGGATCAGATCGGCAAGGTCGCCGTCATGCCGGGCGGGTCTCACGTCGCCGTCCTCGGGAACGGCCAGAAGCTGCCGGTGAGCCGAATCCAGTCTCGCGTATTGCGCGAGCGCCTCCTCAAGCTCTGACAAAAGGGCGCCGCTCGTACCGACGAACGTGCCTTTCGTTGCGCCGCGCACTCAATTCGTTGGAAACTTGACGTCGGGGCAGCGGATCTTCCTTAGCGTCTGTCGACGCCATGGGATGCGCTGCCGGCCCACATTCGCGAAACACCCGTCCGGCGACCGCCTACCGCGGATCTAAAACGCGGGTCGATCGGCTGTCCCCGTTCGAGCGTCCGCCTGCTGATTTCTGGCTTTTCATTGCCGTCGCTGCGATCATGCTGGCAATTTCCGCCGCCATTATTTACAGCGCGCTCTAGATCTCGACTTGCACTCCCAACTCGACGACGCGCTCGGGGGGAAGGCGGAAAAACGCCGTCGCCCGCACGGCGTTGCGCGTCATGAGCACGAACAGCTTCTCGCGCCACATCGCCATGCCGCGGCGATGCGTGACCAGAATGGTTTCCCGCCCAAGAAAATACGTCACGTCGTCGGCGTCGACCTCGAGTCCTCGACTCTGTGCCGCCCGCAGCGCGTCGGGCACATGCGGACTCTGCATGAATCCGTAGACCATTCGCATCGTGAACACGCCGTGCCCCAAGGCGTCCACAGCGAGCTGTTCGGCGGGCGTCACGTGCGGCACGGGGCTCGTGGTCACCGTGAGGATCACCACGTACTCGTGCATCACCTTGTTATGCCGAAGGTTGTGCGCGAGGGCCGGCGGCGTGCCGCGCGGCTGCGCCGTCATGAATACCGCAGTTCCAGGGACGCGCACCGGGGGAGCGGCCACGATGACGGACATGAAGTGATCGATCGGAATTGCCCTCGCCGTGAGCCGCTCGGCGACAATCCGGCGGCCTGTTTTCCAGGTGGTCATGAGCGTGAAGATGAACGCGCCTATCAAGAGGGGCAGCCATCCACCCTGGAACACCTTCAGGAGGTTGGCGCCCAGAAAGGTCAAGTCAATCGTCAGGAGGACGGCAGTGACGCAGAAGACGAGCGGTTTCGGCCAATGCCAGCGCTCGACGGCAATCACGTGCAACAGAACCGCTGTAATCACCATCGTCAGCGTGACAGCGATTCCGTACGCGGCGGCGAGCGCGCTCGACGATTCAAATCCGATGACGATGAGGATCGTCGAGACCATCAACGCCCAGTTGACCTGCGGTACGTACACCTGCCCCATCTCATGTGACGAGGTGTGTTCGATGTCGAGGCGGGGGGCATAGCCGAGCTGGATAGCCTGCTGTGTGAGCGAAAACGCGCCGGAGATCAATGCTTGGGACGCGATGATTGCGGCCGCCGTTGCGAGGCCCACAAGCGGGAAAAGCGCCCACGACGGTGCAAGCATGAAGAACGGCTGTTTCGCGGCGTCGCCGTCGATCAGCAGCAGCGCGCCCTGACCCAAATAGTTCAACACGAGGGCAGGAAGGACGAGCGCGAACCAGGCGATCCGGATCGGACGCTTTCCGAAGTGGCCCATGTCCGCGTACAGCGCCTCCCCGCCGGTGACCGCCAGAAAAACGGCGCCGAGCACCGCGACGCCGGGCACTCCATGCGAGCGGAAATAGGTGACGGCATGCATCGGATTGATCGCACCGATGACGCTCGGCTCCCGCACGATCCAGACCACGCCGAGAGCAGCGATGGTGATGAACCAGACGACCATGACTGGTCCGAACAGACGGCCCACGCGGTGCGTGCCGTACTGCTGGAACACAAACAGGGCGATGAGAATCGCGACAGAGAGCGGGACGACGTACGGCGCGAACAGGGGCGTCGCCACCTGTAGCCCTTCGACAGCGCTCAGCACGCTAATCGCGGGCGTGATCATGCCGTCGCCATACAACAGGGCAGCGCCAATGATGCCAAGCGCAATGAGCACGGGAATCCTCGGGCGGCTCATCTGCTGGAAGCGCGGCGGCAGCAGCGCGGCCAGCGCGAGGATACCGCCCTCTCCCTGGTTGTCCGCGCGCATCACGATCGCGATGTATTTGATCGAGATGACGATGAACAGGGCATAGAGCACCATCGAGAGCACGCCGAGCACGTTCTCGTGCGTCACCTCGACGCCGTGGGTGCCGTAGAAGCATTCCCGAATCGTGTACAGAGGACTGGTCCCGATATCGCCGTACACGACACCGAGCGCCGTCAACGTCGCCGCAAAAAGCGGTCGTGACCCTGTGGGGGCGGACAAGGCAGGCCTCCAATGGCGCCGGCGGGGTTAGCTGACGGGCTCGAGGTTGGAAGTCCTCTACCAGCCGAGCGGCTGGATGCGCCCCGACGCGCGATCAGGCGTAATCGCGGTGGATCCCCCGCGTCGCTCGCGCGGAGCGACTTAGGCAACGACAGCCAGTATGGGGCCGTCGATCGCGCATGCAGCGCGTCCTGCGGCGGTACTTACGTACTTTTTATGACTTTTTAATGATCGGGAATGTCATCGAGCGCGCGGGAAAGGCGCCGTTCGATACGGGTCTCTGAAATCCACGCCAATGCGGGGCCCGTCAACAGCAGCGTAATGATGATTGCCCAGTCGAGACGTGGGAGCACGTGAGTGAGGCCCGCCACCACGGCGGCTGACAGCGACAGCGCGCCACAGCGGCGAATCAACAAGCGTCTAAAGATCTGCGCCTGCTCCAGGGCGACGTAGTCCGCAAGGACACGGCTCAGGCGCTCAGGGGGAAGGTCGGATGCACTGAACGACGTGAGCACACGCATCGAGGCTCTCGAAAGGCTAGCGGAGCGAGCCCTAAGAAAGCCGTAAAGAGTTCGTAAGAACTTGGCGGCTGGTCCTCAGGTTGTTGCAGGCGTCTCGGTCATCTTCCGAGCTTTGCTGTGGGACTGCCAAGCACGCGGTTTAACACGCCGGCGAGACGGATTCCTGCGAGTCGGATCTGATCCTCGATCACCGACATGGCAAACTCTCGTTCCGCTCCCGTAATCCGCTCGTCACCGTCCACCTGCGGGTAGACAATCGTTTTGGCAATCGTGAAACTTGCCATGGCCCACTTGGTGTACGTTCCCACCGCATCCGCAGATTGATCGACGCCAAAGGTCGCTCGGTTCAGGTTGTTCACGAGGTCGTCTGCGGTGTGTCCACTGGCGCGAATGATTCCACTGTCCCACGCAGCATGGAGATTGGTCGCGCCGCCGATCTCTTCAATAGATCTGCGGTTGCCGCCGAGGTCCTGGTTCGTGGTGATCGCGTGCAGCGGTTGGTGCAGGTCTCCCAGGAAATGAATGATGAACATCAACGCCTCCCGCCGTTGAGCGGCTGGCAGCGACGTGTTTCCAAGGTCCCGTTCCAGCCGTTCGAGCGCCGCGATGATGCAATCGCCCCTCGGTGTCGGCCGGCAATCGCGCGGGGGATCGTAGCGCTCCGCCGTTGACGGAATATTCACGAAATGCCAGTTGTAGGTATGCGGATGCGTCGTGTCCCGTACCTCGTCGGCCCATACGGCGATTGACGCCATGGTCTGGCCCAGAAGCTGGCTGACGACGGCTTTGGCAGCAGGGACGAGGCGCTGCTCCGCGAGCCGCGCAACCGCCTGGTGGCCCTCAATTCCCCATGCGTAAGCCGGAGAAGCGACGCACGCTACCGCGAGGACGACTGCAGTCGCGACGCTCACCAGCCCACACTGCGCACGCTGTCCAAAAATCATTTGTCCTCGAGGATAAGACGCCGATTGACCTAGTGAATCTGCGGCGCCTGCGCGGGTCCCGATCCGCGATGCACGAACTTCTGCACCCGCTTCCCTTCGTAGGTTTCGCCGATGAAGAGGTTGCCCGACGAATCCGCGGCGAGATTGTGTGCGCCGTAGAACTGGCCCGCCCAGTGGCCCGCGTGGCCGAACCCGCTGACCACTTCGAGCGTCTGGCGATCGACGATGTAGACCTGCTGGTTGGTTCCGTCGATGACGATCAAGTACGTCTGCGCGCTGTCGGTTGAGAATGCGATGTCCCACACCGAACCGCTGCCGAGAGTGCTTCGCGCGATGAACTGCTCCTTCACGAACGTTCCGTCCTTGCGGAACACCTGGATGCGATCGTTCGTCCGGTCGCAGACATAGACGAGGCCGTCGTTGGCGATCCGCACCGCATGTACGATTCGGAACTGCGGCGGCGGCGGTCCGCTGGGATCGTACTGGCTGGGACGGTTCTCGAACTGCACGGCGCCGCTGAAGGGACTCGGAAGGCGTTCACCGGCGCGCGTGAAATACGAGTCGTCCGGAGGCTTGCCGTACGCGCCCCAATGGCGCTTGTAGGCACCCGTCGCTGCGTCGAACACGATCACCCGGTGGTTCACGTAGCCGTCGGCGACGTAGAGCTCGCCGCTGCCGCGATCGATGGTCATGTTCGCGGCTGCGCCGAGGTTGCGCGTGTCATTGCTGCCTGTGTTCTGCCCCTTGCGGCCGATCTGCATGAGGAAGCGGCCCTCGCGCGTGAACTTCAGGATCTGCGCGTCTTTCTCGCCGCCGCCACCGAGCCACACGTTGTCCTCGTGATCGATGTAGATGCCGTGCTCGAGGTCCGGCCACTCGTAGCCGTCGCCGGGGCCGCCCCAGGCGGAGACGAGGTTTCCGGCTTCGTCCCATTCGAGGACCGGCGGCGCCGCGCGCCAGAACGAGCGCGTCTCGTTCGGCTGCAGCGTGCCTGGACGATGGACGATCCAGACATGATTGCGTGCGTCGACCGCGATGCCCGCGATAGCGCCGACGAGCCAGTTGTTCGGGAGCGGTTTCGGCCACATCGGGTCGACCTGATAGGCCGGCACCTGGCGGACCGACTGCGCGGCGCTCAGCACCGCGACCGATGCGAGGACGGAAATGAACCGGAGCACGCGGAGATGTTAGCGCCGCGTGTCCAAAAGGCGTGAGTACGAACCTTCGCCGGAAGCTGGGGACGTCGTGCTAGCATCTGCGCTTCCTGTCCAGGTTGGAAGGCAGGCCATCTTTCTTGGCGCAATGCTGACGGAGGGATTGGTCCTCGTCCCGTACTGGCGGTCACTCCCTGCCGAGGCCTTCTACTGCGTTGGTCATGGGGATGCTGATTTATGGAGCCTTCAATCCGCCACAGCGCCCTCTAGTGCTGGTCGTCGCGGGCGCGAGCAAGGTGAGCTTGATTGCGCTGGTGCTCCCGGAGGGGACTCGGTATTTGAGCCCGCGCGCCTCTGAGCCACGCTGGTTCGGCTCATTTCTTCCCCTTGTGCTTGTCCAAGAGGCGCTTGGCTTTCTTGGCGACCGCCCTGTTCTTTGTCTGGTTCGGCAATTCCTCTGGACGGTTGAGCGCGCCTGGCCCCATCTCCTGCAATCGCTTGCGTGCGGCGGCGATGAGGTCGGCTTCACTCGTCGGCTTCGGCGTCTTACTCATCGTCTGATTCCAGTCCTCGTCACTGTCTACGTCGGTATGGTCCGACTCGGTATCGGCGAGTGTATCGCCTGACGTTGATTGCCTTGGCTTGCCAGGCTCCCGTACTGATTGCCCTCTATTCGGCAGTGAGTCAAGTCGTCGTGCTCGGCGGTCGGTTCGCGTGGATTCGGGACATTTCACAGCCCAATGTCATCCTCACGATCATCGTCACCGGTATCGGCGCTCTCGGGACAATCCTCGGCCCCCAACCGTCGGCGGAGAACCGGACACTCATGGTGCTCCTCCCGACGATCATCACGATGATTGTCTTGTGGAAGATGGCGGCCGGTGTGGCGTTGTACTGGGGGATGTCGAACGCCTTTGGTGTGGCGCAAGGCGCGTTGGTGAAACGCTACCGAACTGACTGACGCAACGAGAGGTAATGGCCATTCCATTCGGATCAATACAAGAGCGTGAGTATGGAACCATCGTTTCGTGAAACGCCATGGGGATGGGGCCGCATTCGGGCCGGCAATGGGGACAGCATCCGTTTGTTTTACTGGTCGGTCTTGCGGGGTTTTCGCCAACTCGGGGTCGGCCAGCGGTGCGAGTTCTCGCGGGGGATCGGCTGAATCAGAACGTTGCGAGTCTTGTGACGGCCCTTCGGTCAGATGGTGACTCAACTGACTCAGTCTGACTGGCCGATGGCGTACGTTTCTCGCCGCTCAGTAAAGGCGTCTCAGGTCCATTCCGGAGTACATCGATGCCACTTGGTCGCCGTACCCGTTGAACATCAGGGTTCGTCGTCTGAACAAATCCCCAATCCGCCTTTCCTGCGCCTGACTGAACCGAGGATGAGCAACGTTGGGATTCACGTTTGAAAAGAACCCGTACGCCTCGGGCCATTCGTGTTGCCAAGTCGTCATGGGCTGTTTCCGCACGAATGAGATCTTCACGATGGATTTGGCGCTCTTGAAGCCGTACTTCCAGGGCACAACAAGACGGATAGGCGCACCGTTCTGACTCGGAAGTGACTCTCCGTACAAACCGACCGCGACAAGGGTCAGGGAATGCATCGCCTCGTCCATCCGCAGACCTTCCTTGTATGGCCACGGGAGAATCGCTGGAAAACGCTGCCGCTGGCCGACCATCTCTTGGGGACGCAGGACCGTGGTGAACTCAACGAACTCGGCATTGCCGTTCGGTTCAAATCGTCGTATCAAATCGCGTAGTGGAAAACCCACCCACGGGATGACCATAGACCATCCCTCCACGCAACGCATTCGATAGACCCGTTCTTCAAGGGGATGCGGGCGCAGAATATCGTCCAGTGCGTACGTTCCAGGCTTGGCGCACTCGCCGTCCACGGTCACAGACCACGGCGTCGGTTTGAACGCGACTGCGCTCCGGGCAGGATTGTCTTTCGGTATTCCGAACTCGTAGAAATTGTTGTATCCGGTGACATCTTCGTACGGAGTTGACGGATCGGAAGTCGTAACCATCTTGGCTGCGACGGACAGAGGTTTCCCTCGCGACTGTGCAGCAGCGAGTTCCATCTCTGCGCCGAATCCCGTCAACACCGTCGCGGCCGCCATTCCGATGGCGCGGAGCGCCTCTCTTCGGCGCATGTACAGGCGTTGCGGAGTCACTTCTGATGACGCGATGGCTGAAGGCTTCCCGATCAGCATGGATTTCTCCGGTCAGTGGGCGCGAACCAGCAGCGATGACGCCGGTTTGACAGTGATGGCACCGACCACGAGCCCAGCCATCGCCATGGCAACCAGCCCCAACAGCCACTCGTTCCAGTTCATCGGTGCGTAGAGGCCGCGAAGTAGCACATCGAGTCCTGGGTGCGCGTGCGGGGCGTCATGCTTGAGGGCGTCCATTCCAGTGAGAGCACGAGTCAATGCAACGCTCCCTGCAACGGCAGTCGATGCGACGGTAGCGGCGCTGGCCAGTGCCAACAAGCCTGCACGTCCAAGATGTTCCCGAAGCGCGAGCCATTGACCACCGGCCACGACGATGCCCACGATGACGCCGTACCCGACCGGCCCCGTCAACGCCGCTACAGTGCACGCCAATTCCAATCCGAATGCCGCCGATGCGGCGCTAATCACAATCCATGCGGCGCGATTGCGAGGATGATCGAGCATGAGCGATTGCGCGGCCCCGAGGCCCGCCCCGAGGAGCGCCCCGTACATCCAGGGCATGAATGTGATTCCTTCCAGGTACGGATGGTAGAAGTAGCCAAATGACCACGTCATGGCGCTGCCCATCACGTCACACGCGACCGCTCCGACAACACACGCGGAAATCCACCTGAGCGCAACAAGCCTCGGAGCACACGTCCATCCCTGAACATGCTCAAGCCAGGCTGCCTGGCAGGTATCGGTCACGATGAAAAGCCAAAACCGAAACGCCGTCAGGCGTGACGTTCTGCGAAGATCGCGAAACGCCTGTAGCATCGCTGACCCGTACTGCTGTCGAAATGACTTCGGGTAGACGATCAGCAGTGCGCAATACACGCTTTCGCCAGTCATGATGCGTTCGGCAACAAGCCACGTTTCCGCGCCGCTCGTACGAGCGTTGACAAGCGTTTCGCCTCCTCGCTCGCTGCGGCTTTCCCTCTTTTCGTCAGAGTGTACGAGCGGCGTCGTTCGTTCTCGGACTCGCACTCCTCGATCAGACCGCTACGAACGAGACGCGCAATGGCCGTGTAAAGGGTGCCTGGGCCGAGTCGAACCTCTCCTGCGGTCAGCGTCTCCACATCTTGCATGATTCCGTAGCCGTGGCGCGGCGCATCGAGCAGCGCGAGGAGCACATGAAACTCGGCGCGAGTCAGCATGGATGCATCACAGTCGGATACATC
>Ga0070699_100000692_pt1 | contig 31396 bp, 30 predicted proteins | sample KBSK1503metaG_FD_65473 | JGI IMG/M metagenome (GOLD analysis project Ga0070699, IMG submission 65473) | Corn, switchgrass and miscanthus rhizosphere microbial communities from Kellogg Biological Station, Michigan, USA - KBS K1-50-3 metaG | ecosystem: Host-associated > Plants > Roots >...
GAAATCACGGCAGGCGGCCTCCGTCGAGAAGCGATCGATGAACTCCGTCAGTGTGCGGGGATAGTCCATGTTTCCCGAACATTAGTTCGAGATCAAAGGTGAGTCAAGGGGATAGCGAGTAGCCGGCAATCGGTCGAATCGTCCTCCAGGGGAAGCGCCGCCCGGGCTCTACTTCACTTCGGCGGTGGCGCCGGCCTCCTTCAGCTTGGCGGCGGCTTTGTCGGCGTCCTCCTTGCTGACGTTTTCGAGCACGTTCTTCGGGGCCGCGTCGACCAGGTCCTTGGCCTCCCTCAGTCCAAGCTGGGTGATCTCGCGGACCGCCTTGATCACGTTGATCTTGCTCTCGCCCACGGCGGTCAGCGCGACGGTGAACTCGGTCTGCTCCTCGGCCGGCTCCTCAACCGCCGCGGCGGGTCCGGCTGCTGAAGGCGCTGCCGCCACCGCGGCTGCCGCCTTGATACCGAACTCGTCCTCGATCGCCTTCACGGCCTCGACCACGTCGAGCACGCTCCAGTCCTTGAGCGCCTCCACGAAATCCTTCGGTGTGATCTTCGTTGCTGCCATTCCTACAGTGCCTCCAACTTTCCTTATGCGGCTGCGGAGCCGCCTTCGAGCTTGTCCTTGTATGCCTCGAGCAGTCCGACGAGCTGCTGGACCGGTGCCTGGATGGTCGCCACCAACTGGGAGACCGGGCTCTGCAGCGTAGCCAGGAGCTGCGCCAGCAAGACGTCGCGAGGCGGCAGGTCCGCGATCTGGCGGACCTCCTCCGCGGCCATCACACGGCCCTCGACCAGGCCGCCGACGACGTCGACCTTGAGCCGGGTCTGCCGCGCGAACTCGCCCAGCAGCTTGGCCGGAACCCCCAGCTCCCCATAACCGAACGCAATCGCGACCGGCCCCGAGAGCAGCTCCTGGAACTCCGCGTGCCCAGCTTCGACCGCCGCCCGACGCGCCAGCGTGTTCTTGACGACGCGGTACTCGACGTCTTGTGCCCGCAGACGGGCTCGCAGGTCCTGGAGCTGGCTCACGGTCAGACCCCGATAATCGGTCAGGACCGCGGCCTTCGCCTTCTTCAGCTTCTCCGTCAGGAGCTCGACCTGTTCTACCTTCTCTGGTCGTGCCATCAAAAAACCTCCGCGCCAACAGACCGGCACGGAGGCGCACCGCCTCGCTCGTGGGTACCTCGGCAGGAAATTAAGGCGACAATTGACACCACCTGCTGTCTGCGGCGTTGAGAAGTATACCGAGACGGTCGATGCTTGAAATCTGGGATGTGGAGTGCGACGCGCTCCCCGGCCTGGAAGGGCTGCTGGCGCGAGAGGTGCGCCGCAGCTTCCGGGGACGGGCCGGCCGTCTCATCGACTCGGGTCGCGCCAGCCTCCGGTTCACGTTCGAGGGGCCCCTGAGCGACCTCCTCGGTCTACGGATCGCGCAGGCCGCGTACGTCGGGCTGACGTTCAGGGGACGGCGCCCGGCGGCGCTCCTGGGGCACCAGAACCTGAACGACCTGCTGGAGCGGATCAAGACGGTTCGCGGACTGCACCCGCCGGGCACCTTCGAATCTTTCCGATTCGGCGCTGCGGGCCGCGACTCGTCGACGTTCCGCAGGCTGGCTGGAGAGCTCGAGGCGCAGACCAACCTGCGGCACGACCCCGACGACGGCGAGCTGCTGATCCGCATCCGACAGAGAGACCCCGCCGACGACGAGGGCTGGGAAGCGCTCGTGCGCCTCTCGCCCAGGCCGCTCGCCGCACGGTCCTGGCGCGTACGCAGCCTCGCTGGCGCCCTCAACGCGACCATAGGCGCCGCCATGGTGGACCTGACCCAGCCGAGGCCGGAGGACCACTTCATCGACCTGATGTGCGGGTCGGGGACACTCCTGGTCGAGCGCTTGCTCCGATGCAAGCTGAGTGAAGCTGTCGGCTGCGACATCAGCCGCGAGGCGCTCGACGCTGCCCGCGTCAACCTCGACGCGGCGAGCGTCGGCCTCCCGGTCCGCCTGATGGAGACGGACGCCACGCTCACCGGCCTGGACATGGCCCGCTACACGGCCCTGTGCGCGGACCTGCCCTCGGGGAACCAGGTCGTTTCGCATCCCGAAAACACCGGACTCTATCCGGCCCTCGTGGCGGAGGCCGGAAGGCTGGCCGCGCACGGCGCGCGCTTCGCGGCGATCACACACGAGCCACGCCTGTTCGAAGCCTGCCTGCCAGACGCCAGCAGGACCTGGCAGCTCGAGCGGACCGTTCGTGTGTCTCAGGGCGGCCAGCGACCGCAGATCTTCGTCCTGCGACGAACGGGGAATCGGTAGGGGCGCCGTTCAGCGCTGGAGGTGCGCCAGCCTGAGCCCGGATCCACCGATCTAGGCGCTGGTGAGCTTCGCGGCTTCCTTGACGTCGACCGGGACGGACGGCCCCATCGTGGTGGACAGGTACAGCGTCCTCAGGTACTGACCCTTGGCGGCGGAGGGCTTGTTGCGGACGAGGGCGTCCACCAGCGCCGTCAGGTTCTGCTCGAGCGCGGACGGATCGAAGGATGCCTTGCCGATCGCGACGTGCACGATTCCCGCCTTGTCGGTGCGGAACTCCACGCGGCCGCCCTTGACCTCGCGGACCGCCCGTCCCACGTCGAAGGTCACGGTCCCCGACTTCGGATTCGGCATCAGGCCCCGCGGGCCGAGGATCCGGCCCAGTGGACCGACCTTGCTCATCATGTCCGGCGTGGCGATCGCGACGTCGAAGTCCGTCCAGCCCTGCTGGATCCTCTGGACCATGTCGTCGCCACCGACGAAGTCGGCGCCGGCGTCCTGGGCCTCTTTCACCTTGTCGCCGCCGACGAAAGCGAGGACGCGGAGGGTCTTGCCGGTGCCGTTCGGCAGGGCCACGGTGCCCCTGACGATCTGGTCGGCGTGCCGCACGTCCACTCCGAGGCGGACGTGGGCCTCGACTGTCGCGTCGAATCTGACCGTCGTGGTCTCCTTGACGACCTCGCACGCCTTCGCTGGAACCAGGCCGCCCGCGCCGTTGGTGCTGAGGGCCGCTTCGACCTTCTTGACGGCCTCTACGTACTTCTTGCCGCGCTTAGCCAACGACTTCGAGCCCCATCGAACGTGCCGTGCCTTCGATCATCTTCATCGCCTTCTCGACCTCGTACGCGTTGAGATCCTTGGCTTTCGTCTCGGCGATTGCCCTGACCTGATCGCGGGTCACGCTTCCGACCTTCTCCCGCCGCGCATGGGCCGAGCCCTTCTCGAGGCCGGCGGCCTTCTTCAGAAGGTTCACGGCCGGCGGTGTCTTGAGAACGAAGGTGAAGCTCCTGTCCTCGAAGATCGTGATCTCGGCCGGGACGACGTCGCCCGCCTGCTGGGCGGTCCGCTCGTTGTAGGACCGGGTGAACTCCATGATGTTGACGCCGTGCGGGCCGAGCGCGGTCCCCACGGGGGGCGCTGGAGTTGCCCTGCCGGCCGGCAGTTCGATCTTGAGGACCGCACGAACCTTTTTCTTACCCATCTGTTTCCCCCAACGGGCTCCGTCTAGTGGACCTTCTCGACCTGCAGCAGGTCGAGCTCCACCGGCGTCTCGCGCCCGAACATGTTGACCAGGACCTTGAGCTTGCCCTTCTCAGGGTTGATCTCGTCGACCTTGCCCAGGAAGTCCGCGAATGGCCCGTCGACGACCCTCACGCTCTCACCCACCTGGAATTCGACCCTGATCTGCGGCTCTTGCTTGACCTGCTTGAGGATCGAGCGCAGCTCACCCTCCCGCAGCGGGACCGGCTTGTTGCCGGAGCCGACAAACGCGGTGACGCCCGGGGTGTTGCGAACGACGTACCACGAGTCGTCCGACATGATCATCTTGACGAGCACGTAGCCCGGAAAGATCCGCTTCTGCACGTGGCGCCGCTTGCCGTCCTTGATCTCTATCTCGTCCTCCATGGGGACGAACACCTCGAGGATCTTGTCCTGCATGTCCATGGACTCGATCCTCTTCTCGAGGTTCTTTTTCACCTTCTCTTCGTGCCCCGAGTAGGCGTGGATCACGTACCACTGTGCTTCGGCGGACGCCGAAGCGAGGTCGACTCTCTCAGCTGCCATGACTTATCCCGTCTTCCCGTAGATGAACTTGGAGAACACGCCCGCCAGCGTCGAGTCGACCGCGAAGATGAATGCCGCGATCACGCTGACGGTCACGATCACCACGAGCGTGTACCGGTACAGTTCCTGGGGCGTCGGCCAAACCACCTTGCGCAGCTCGGCAACCGTCTCCCGGAAGAACCGTATGAGACCGGGCTCTGGGCCCGCCTGGGTTCGCGGTCTGGCAGAAATCGCCATCGGCCTTACCTGGTCTCCCTGTGCCCGGTGTGCTTTCGGCACCACCGGCAGTATTTCTTGAGCTCCAGACGGTCGGGGTCGTTCTTCTTGTTCTTGACCGTCGTGTAATTTCGGCGCTTGCACTCGCCGCACTGCAGCGTGATGATCGTTTCCATAGGTGTCTCTTGGCCTGGCTGGGGGAGGAAAAAATAAGCCTAGGGTTTCCTAGGCGTTGTCAATAGTACCAGATCTCACGCAAGCCCAAACCCCGTCTGGGAGACCATCACTCCTTTTCGCCCCGCCGCGCAGACCTAACATTCCGGTGGTGCGCTCCATCGTAGTCCTGCACGGCGATCAGACGGGGGAGGAGCTGCTTGTGCAGGCACTCCGTCTGCTCGACCGCGACCTGATCGGGCTCGAGCTGCAGCTGCGCCCTTTCGACCTCTCGCTCGCCAGACGCCGCGAGACCCGCAACCAGGTCGTGGTGGATGCCGCGGCTGCCCTGCGTGAGTCCGGTTTCGGCATCAAGGCCGCCACCATAACGCCCGAAGGCGCCGATGACGTCGGCAGCCCGAACGCGATCCTGCGCCAGGCGGTGGATGGTCGGGTCATCGTGCGCACCGGGCGCCGCATTCCAAGCGTCCGCCCGCCGGCGCCGGTGTACTCGCCGATCTCGGTCATCCGCATGGCGGTCGATGACGCCTACGGCGCCAAGGAGTGGCGTGAGGGGGACGGGCTGAGTGAATGGGCCTACCGGACGGAGAAGATCAGCAGGCACACCTGCCGCATCGTCGCGGAGTACGCGTTTCAGCATGCCCGGCGCTTCGACGCCCGGGTCTTTGGAGGACCCAAGTGGACGGTCAGCCCCATCTACGAGGGCCTGTTCAAAGAAGAGCTCGACCGCGCGGCCGGGCTCAATCCGGACGTCCGCTATGAGCCGCACCTGATCGATGCCACCTACGCCCTCCTGCTGGCCACCAGCGGAGAGCCACTGGTCATTCCGGCTCTGAACCGCGACGGGGACAACATCAGTGACCTGGTGATGCAGATGTTCGGCACAATCGCCGGCGCGGAATCGGTGTTGCTGGCTTTCGACGACGAGGGAGCAGTCAGCGCGGCGATGAGCGAGGCGCCGCACGGCACGGCACCGGCCCTGGAGGGAAAGAACGTGGCCAACCCGATGGCCATGATCCTGGCGGTGGCCAGCGTCCTCCACTTCATACCGGAGCGCGCGTCCCGAGGCGCCTCTCGCGCAATCTACGAGGCGACGCTGGAGGCTGTCCTGGAGGGGGTCAAGACTGCCGACCTGGGCGGTCACAGCAGCACGAGCGAGTTCACCGATGACGTGGTCCGCCGGGTCCGGACCAAGGTCGACGTCTGGACCTCGCTGGCCGACGTCGAGGGCTGAGCGGTCTTGCTCTGGGTTGGTACGTCTGGCTGGCAGTACGCCGACTGGCGAGACAGCTTCTACCCGAGAGGGATGGCGCAGCGTGAGTGGCTGGCGTTCTACGCCGACCGGTTCGCGACTGTCGAGCTGAACAACTCCTTCTACCGTCTCCCCGAGAAAACCACCTTCGAACACTGGCGGGACCAGACCACCGACGACTTCGTCATCGCGGTCAAGATGAGCCGGTTCCTGACGCACCTCAGGCGGCTGCGTGATCCTGAGGGACCCGTAAACCTGTTCATGGAGCGGGCCACCGGGCTCGGCCACAAGCTGGGGCCCGTCCTGATCCAGCTGCCGCCCCAGATGCCCGCAGATCCAGGACGCTTGAGTGGCGCTCTCGACAGCTTCCGCAACCGTGTGCGGGTGGCTGTCGAGTTTCGGGACGAAAGCTGGTTCGAGGATCGGGTGCGAGCCGTCCTGGAGCGACACGGAGCCGCTCTCTGCCTGGCCGACTCGCCTCGTCGCAAGACCCCTGCATGGCGAACCGCCGACTGGGGCTTCGTGCGCTTCCATGAGGGGCGCGCCTCGCCACACCCCTGCTACGGCGAGCAGGCGCTGGCCACGTGGGCGGAAAGGATCGCCTCGCTGTGGCCCGCGGACGCCGACGTGTTCTGCTACTTCAACAACGACTCTCGCGCCTGCGCCGTCCGTGACGCGATCAGGTTCGCGAGTTTGGCGCGGGGAGCCGGCCTCCAGCCGAGCCGGGTGCCTAACGCCGACGAGGTTCGCGTCCGGAGCTGATCAGGCGCGCTACCCGGTCTCGATCTTCTTGAAGGCCTCGGCGTACTCGAAGCCGGCCTTCTCGCCCGCCTGTCGCATGCGGTCGTGGATCCACTTCCGTGGACCCTCCATGTCCATCCCGGGCTTGTTGAACTGGCTCTGGTGACGGAGGATCGCCTCGATCTTCTTGTCGACCAGCCCCGTCGCATCCACGAAGTGATCTGCGGCCTCGAAGCCGGGCAACCACACCTCTTTGACCTTGTGCGCTTCCAACCCCTCGCTCAGCAGCTCGGGATAGGCCCGTGGGTTGCGGGCATCCGGATAGACCGCGCCAAGGGTCGCCTCGCCAACGGCGAGGTGGTCGGGGTGTGAGGCGCCGATCCCGATCCCCAGGTTCCGCACCGGCGTATGTGTCATCACGAGATCGGGCTTGAAGCGCCTGATCTCGCGGGTGATCGCCTTCCGCAGCTCAACTGTCGGCGCCAGGTGGCCGTCGCGGAACCCCAGGAACACCACGTCCCTGACGCCCAGCACTTCCGCAGCGGCCCGCTGCTCCGCATAGCGGGTCGCGGTCAACTCCGCATCCGGAACCGTCGGGTCTTCGCCTCCCTGGCTGCCGTCGCTGCAGATGACGTAGTAGACGTCGGACCCATCCCCGGCCAGCCTCGCGACGCTGGCGCCGAAGCCGAATTCGGGATCGTCAGGATGCGCGGCGACGACCAATACGCGGTCGTATTTCCCGTTCTTCTGTTCGTCAGCCACGGCGTCTCAGGGTAAAACAGACGGCGGCGCCGCCGTCTTCCCTATCGCCCACCCTGATGTCGCCACCCATCGCTCGCGCCAGCCCTCGGGCCAGGAAGAGGCCCAGTCCGGCGCCACCCGCCTGCTGGTCGAGGCGCGTGAACTTCTCGAACGCCCGCTCGCGCAGCTGCGCCGGGATGCCTGGCCCCCGGTCCAGTACCAGCACGCTCACGACGTCGCGGTCTGGCCTGACCAGTACCTCGACCGCGGTTTCCGAGGGCGAGTAGTGAACGGCATTTACGAGCAAGGCGCGAAGCGCTCTAAGCGCCTGCTCGCGGTCGACCTCCACCGACAGGCCCTCTTCGATCGGACCGTCCCCGCCGCCGACGTGGATGGTCCGGTCCGGCGCCACCTGCCGGGCAGCCTCCACGGCGTCGGCGACCAGAGCCGCCACCTCGACTGATTCGACAGTGAACGGAAGATCACCGCTCTCCATGCGGATAGCTACCAACAGGTCGTCGATGAGATCTGCCATGGCCGCCGCGCTGGTTTCGATCAACGTCAGCATCTGTGCTCGGCTGCTCGCAGGCAGGCGGTCCGCGTCGTCCAGGAGCAGCGTGGCTGCGCCGCGGATCACGGTCAGCGGCCGGCGCAGCTCGTGACCGAGGACGCGGAGGGTCTCGAGCGAAGCGTCCGGCACCCCGCCAGCGTACAGCGCCACCGGTGGACGATGAGCCGCGTTTTGGTCAGTCTTGTTCGCGGGGGCGAAGGCGCTGGCGGGCGACCTCGTACAGCAGCGCTGCCGCGGCGGCGGACGCGTTCAGGCTGGAGAGGCGGCCGGCCATCGGCAGCCGGACCCGGGCGTCACATCGCTCACGCACGAGGCGGTGAACGCCCTTGCCCTCGCCGCCGACTACCAGGAGCGACGGCTGGGTGAGGTCGACCTCCCAGGGCTGCACTTCGCCGCGTGGATCGAGGGCGACGCACCAGAGCCCCGCTCGCCTGACCTCGGCGACCGCGGAGGCAAGGCCTGAGACGTGACACAGCCGCAGGAGCTCGCTGGCGCCGGAGCTGGCCTTCACCGCGGCGCCGGTGAGCGGGGCAGAGCGCCGTTCAGGCAGGAGCACGCCGTCGACTCCGGCAGCTTCGGCCGTGCGGAGGATGGCGCCCAGGTTCTGCGGGTCTTCGATGCCATCCAGGCCCAGCAGCAATGTCGGTGTCGCCTGAAGGAGCTGTCGCAGGCTCAAGAACGTTCGTGGTTCCAGCTCGGCGACCACTCCCTGGTGTGCACCCTGGGCCAGGCCGGCGACGCGTGCGGCGGGGACTTCCTCGAAGGGAGCGAGCTGTCGGAGCTCGTCCAGCCTGGGGTCGGGATCGAGGCCCTCGGCGAGCAGAACCCGCCGCACGCGACCAGCACGCGCCGCTTCCAGCACCGCGTTGCGGCCGTAGATCAGATCGTCGCGACGTCGGGGAAGTGGCTGTTTGGGCGAGCGAGGCTGCTGGTCGGTCACCGACCGGCGGCGAGCCGACGCGCCCCCGGCGGTCGAGCGACGCGGTGGCGGGCTGCCCTTCGGCGGCGTGGAACCACCGCGCGATGAACCAGCCCCCGAAACCTCGCGGTTTCGTGGGGACCCCGAGGAGCGTGGCGCAGTCCGCGCCGACCCGCGACGCGAGCGGCCGGATTGGCCTTCCGGGGATGAGCGTCGCTTCATGTGCTCACCGGTGCACCAGCTTCCAGCGGACTCCGTCGCGAGAGTCCTCGAGCACGACGCCACGCTCGCGCAGCTCATCGCGGATTCGGTCAGCGGTCGCGAAGTCCCTCGCCCGGCGGGCGTCCTCGCGTTCCGCTATCAACCGCTCCACGGCGGCGTCCAGCGTCGTCGCCTCGACCGACAGCACGTCCAGGTGGGCATCGACGTCATCGAGCAGGGCCAGCAGCGCCTCGTGGGCCGCGGGCCCGACGCGCCCGGCGTCAAGGGCCGCGTTCGCCTCGCGAATCAACTCGAATACGCGGCCCAGGCCCTCGGGCAGGTTCAGGTCGTCGTCCAGCGCCTCGCGATAGGCGTCCCTGACGTCCTGGGTGGCCTGGAACAGCGCAGCATCATCCGCCCGTATCCCGGGCTCAGACCGCCGGACCCGATCCGCGAACTCGCGCAGCCGCCGCAGCTGCTCCGCTGCCCCGTGCAGCGCCTCGTCGTTCAGCCGCAGCCTGCTGCGGTAATGGGCGCTCCCGAGTAGGAAGAGCCTGACCGCGAGCGGGTCGTGGCCGGCGTCGAGCAGGTCGCGCAGAGTGGTGAAGTCGCCCGCGCTCTTGGCCATCTTCTTCCCGGTCGCGTCGGCCAGGTGCTCGAGGTGGAGCCAGAAGCGAGCGAACTGGCGACCGCTCGATGCCTCCGACTGGGCGATCTCGTTCTCGTGGTGGGGGAACAGCAGGTCGACGCCGCCGGCGTGGATGTCGAGCGTCTCGCCGAGGTACTTCATCGCCATCGCCGAGCACTCGATGTGCCAGCCGGGCCTGCCCCGCCCGAAGGGCGCATCCCAGGCTGCCCCCACCCGCTCGTCCTCGGGCTGCGCCTGCTTCCAGAGCGCGAAGTCGGTAGCGGATTCCTTGTCGTACCTGTCCGTCGCCACTCGTGCGCCAGGCCTGAGGCCGGCTCGGTCGAGGTGGGAGAGCCGGCCGTACGCCGGAAAGCTCGCGATTCGAAAGTAGACGTCGCCGTCAGCCTGATAGGCGTGGCCGGTGGCCAGCAGCTGCTCGATCAGGGCCTCCATATCGCGAATATGCCCGGTGGCGCGGGGATAGAGCTCGGCATCCTGCGCTCGGAGCGAGCGCATGTCCTCGAAGAAGACCTCCTCCCAGCGCCGGGTGAATTCGGCGATGCTGACACCGGCCAGGTTCGCCTCCTGGATGATCCGGTCGTCGACATCGGTGATGTTCATGACATGCACGACGCGGTAGCCGCTGACCGCCAGGTGCCTCCTCAGCAGGTCGTAGAGGAGGTAGGCGCGGTAGTTGCCGACGTGCGAGTAATTCCAGACCGTGGGTCCACACGTGTACATGCGGACCACGCCCGCCTCCAATGGACGGAACTCCTCCTTGCGGCCGGTCAGGGTGTTGTGAAGTCGCAACGTCATCAAATCGCCTCCAGCAGCGCCACAGCCTGGGCGGCGATCCCCTCGCGGCGGCCCAGCGCCCCAAGGGCCTCTGGCGAGGTGGCCTTGACGCCGACGCACGAACTCGCCACGCCCAGCCGGGCGGCAAGCGTGCGCGCCATGTTACCGAGGTGAGGCTGGAGCCGGGGTTCCTGAGCGGTGATGACGCTGTCCACATTGATCACCCGGTACCCCGCTTCACCGAGCAGCCTCAAGGTCTCATCCAGGAGCACGAGCGAGGACACACCCGCAAAGCGCGGGTCGTTATCCGGAAAGTGCTCGCCGATCGTGCCCAGCGCTGCAGCGCCCAGAAGTGCGTCGATCATCGCGTGGGTCAGGACGTCGGCATCGGAGTGGCCTTGCAGGCCCCGAGAATGCGGGATCTCGACGCCACCCAGGACCAGCAGACGGCCCTCCACCAGCGCGTGCTGGTCGTAGCCGATACCGACCCTCACTGGGTCGACGACGCCTGCGGTGGCGGCTCTTGCTCCCGCATCAGCGCCTCCAGCACGGCCAGGTCCTCGAGCGTCGTGAGCTTTAGGTTGGTCGGCTCTCCCGGGACTACGGTCACCGGGTGGCCGACGGCCATCACGAGCTGCGCGTCGTCGTCTCCGACGAGCCCGGCGTCGGCGGCCTCGAAGTGAGCGCGCTCGAGGACCTGGTATCGAAAGCACTGCGGCGTCTGGGCGAGGACCATTCGCGATCGATCCAGGCTCTCGACGACCCGGTTGCCCTCGACCCGCTTGACCGCATCCCGGGGCGCCAGCCCGGGGATGGCCGCTCCTGTGTGCCGCGCAGTCGCCAGAACCCGCCGCACGAGCGCCGCCGAGGCCATCGGCCGCGCGGCGTCGTGGACGAGGACGTAGTCACAGCCTTCGAGTGCCTGGAGGCCTGCATGAACCGACTCTTGCCGGGTCTCGCCCCCGGCGCAAACCACGACCGGCTTCCCCGGACGCAGGGCCTCGACCTCGCGTCGAGCCGCCTCCAGATGGGCTGGGGGGCCTACCACTACGATCCGGTCGACCTCGTCCAGGCCCAGGAGGAGGTGGACCGCCCTCGCCAGCGCCGTCCGGCCGTTGAGCTGCACGAGCGCCTTGCTGCCCTTACCCAGACGGGTTCCCGTCCCCGCGGCAGCCACGATCGCTCCAACTTCCACAACTGCGCCTGCGCTATCTGGTGCCACCCGGCATCTCCAGTGCAGCGCGGTGGTGAGCGGGGAAGACGGCGTCGATCGCTTCCGAAAGGTCGAGCACCTCCACGAGCTCCATCCCGTCCGGAGGCGTCACGGCGCCTCTGGCAACCACCGCCCGGACGAAGCCGCGTCGCGCGGCCTCCTGGAGGCGCCGCTCCAGCCGGCCTACGCGCCGCACCTCGCCCGACAGCCCCACTTCTCCAATGATCACTGTGTCTGGCCGCACCGCCTGCTTGAAGACGTTACCGGCCAACGAGAGAGCCAGGCCCAGGTCGGCGGCGGGCTCGATGACCTTGATCCCGCCCGCGACGTTGACGAAGACGTCGCGCTCGCCCAGCCTCAGCTTGGCCCGGTTCTCCAGCACGGCCAACAGCATGTGGAGTCGGTTCAGGTCGACGCCGTTGGCTGAGCGCCTCGGGTTGCCCGCATACTGCGCCGTCGCGACCAGGCTTTGCAGCTCGACAAGCAGGGGGCGGCTGCCCTCCATCGCTGCCAGGACCACGGTGCCGGGCACGGGGCGGAGGTCGCCGAGGAGCACAACGCCGGGATCCCGCACCTCCGCCATGCCCGCGTCGCTCATGGAGAAGATCCCGATCTCCTCGGTCGAGCCGAAGCGGTTCTTGGCAGCGCGCAGGATGCGGAAGTCCTGTCCACGCTCCCCCTCGAGGTAGAGGACGGTGTCGACCATGTGCTCCAGCACTCGCGGCCCGGCGATGGCGCCCTCCTTCGTGACGTGGCCGATGAGGAAGACGGGCACGCCGGACTCCTTGGCCGCCCGCATGAGACGGGCCGCCGCTTCGCGCACCTGGCTGACGGTGCCGGGCGCGGCCTCGACGTTCGCGTCGTGCATTGTCTGAATCGAGTCCACGATGGCGATTGCGGGGGACTCTCGTTCGATTGCGCCCACCACCAGGTCCACGTCTGTCTCGGCCAGCAGCAGCAGGCCCGGCGTCGCCACGCCGAGGCGGCGCGCGCGCATCCCAACCTGGTGGGCAGACTCCTCACCCGAGGCGTAGAGGACCCTGCGGTCGGCCGCCGCCTGCGCCGCGAGATGCATCAGCAGGGTGGACTTCCCGACACCCGGCTCGCCGCCCAGGAGCACCACGCTGCCCGCGACGACGCCGCCACCGAGCACGCGGTTCAGCTCATTCCAGGCGAGGATCAGGCGCGGCGCCGCGTCCACTTCGACGTCGGTGATGGGCACCAGGCGTGCGGGCGCGCTAGCTCGGGCCACGCCGCGCGGCTCGCGCCCGCCGCGTGCAGCCCTGAACTCCTCCAGGGTGTTCCAGGCGCGGCAGTGTGGGCACTGCCCTCCCCAACGGATCGACTCGCCGCCGCAGTCCCGGCACACGAAGACGACGCTGCTCTTGGACATGGGCTCCCTACTGTGGCTGCCCCGATGCCACTTTTCAAGTCGCGACCGTGACTTTTCCAGGCGCTGCAACGTTATTTGATACGGAAGAGGTCAGATGCGCAAGATGCGCAGGGCCTCGACCGCCCTTCCTTGGCTGCGCCGCCCTGACTACCCCCGGGGCGGCGCTATCTTGCTGCAGCGTCTATCTCTCCCGCGCGTCAGTCGGGGGAGTACCCGGCGAAGCCGGGTGAGGGGGATGCTATTCCGAGCTTGCAGCGATCTGAAGCGCCTCGTAGATGCGCTGCGGTGTGTACGGCAGCATGGTCAGGACCGCGCCGAGCGGTGCAATGGCATCCGCGACGGCGTTGGCGACGGCGCCGAACGCCCCGATGGTGCCGGCCTCGCCGGCGCCCTTGCTGCCGAGCGTGGTCCTCGGGCTTGGCGATTCGAGGTGCTCGAGCTCGATTGGGGGAACGTCTGCCGCAAGCGGCACCAGGTACTCCATCAGGGATGGCGACCGTGGTTGGCCATCGTCCGAATAGACGGTCTGCTCGAAGAGCACCTGGCCGATGCCCATGGCGACTCCCCCGCGAAGCTGGCCTTCGACCGCACGCTGATCGATGACCGTGCCGCAGTCCTCCACCGCAACGTAGCGGAGGACCCTGGTAGCGCAGGTTGACGGGTCGACCTCGACGACAGCCAGGTGCGCCCCGGAGGCAAAGACCTGCCGCGGTTCCACAGTTCGTGTCACGTCGGTGCCCGGCTCCAGGTCACGCTCCGCGACCTCGCGACAGGCGGCAACTACGCTGTCGACGACCCCGACACCGCCGCGGCTGACGAAGGCGCCGGTCCCGGGCGGGCATCGTTCGGTGTCGCCCAGCAGCAGGTCCAGCCGACGCGGATCGACTCCGAGCTCGCGAGCGGCGACCTCTCGGCAGGTCTGAGCCAGACCCTGGCCGATCTCGACGGAGCTGACGCTGACCTGGATCCTGTCGCGGTCGATCACCCGAACCCGGCACGAGTCCACCCCCGGAACCTCGTCGAGACCCCGCATTCGGTACTCGGTTGCTCCCGTACCCGTGTGTTCGTTGAACAGGGCCACGCCCATCCCGATCAGCCGCCCCCCGGCGCGCGCCTCGACCTGGAAACGGCGCAACTGCCGATAGTCCGCCGCGGCTGCCAGCCGGTCGAGCAAGCCCAGGTAGTCCCCCGAGTCGAGGGCACGACCGCCGAGAGTAGTCCGTGGCAGCCCCGTCAGTGCGTTGCCGCGCCGAAACTCCAGCGGGTCGAGGCCGAGCTCCGTGGCGATCACGTCGATCATCCGCTCGGTGACGTGAACTGCCGTGTTGGTTCCCACGCCCCGGGCGGCGCCGACGGGACACCGGTTGCTGGAGACCGCGCGGGCGCGGACCCGCATCGCCTCGAGTCCGTAAGGTGCGAAAAGCGCGGACGCCGCCGTCATCGCCTCCAGCGACGCGGTGAACGGATAGACCGAGTACGCGCCCACGTCCGATAGGATCTCCGCGTCGACGGCGCGAAGCTGGCCGTCAGCCCCGACCCCAACCCGGACCTGCACGTGGTTGTCGTGGGCGTGAATGCTCGCCAGCAGATTCTCACTCCGGTCCTCCACCCAGCGAACCGGCCGACTGAGGTGACGGGCGAGCGCGGCCAATACCACCTCCTCGGGAAACACGTGGGCCTTGAGGCCGAAGCCTCCCCCGACGTCAGGGGCGACGACACGGATGGCTGCCTGGTCGAGCCCGAGCGCCAGCGACAGGCCGCGGCGAACGATGTCCGGCACCTGGGTCGACGTGCACACCGTGAGCAGCCCGGCGGCCGCATCCCAGCTGGCGATCACGCCGCGAGTCTCCAGGGGCAGTGGCGCCTGCCGCGCGGTCTGGAACTCGCCGTCGATGACGTGCGCTGCAGAGCTGATCGCCTCGTCCACCGCCCCGGCGGTCAGCTCGAACTCGCAGAGGACTTCCGGTGACTCGAGGTCGAGCGGTTCCCACTCGACCTCGACCCGCTCCGCCAGGTCCTCGGCCCGATGCCGGTCCTCGGCCCAGACCGCAGCCACCGCCTGGCCCACGAAGCGAGCACGGTCCCGAGCCAGCGCCGGCCATGGTCGCGGCTTCAGGTCGGCGGCGCCGACTGGCAGATCGTTGACGTCGAGGTCGGCGGCCGTGACCCCGGCGCCTCTGATCCTCCCCAACCGGGCGTGTGGGAATGGCGAGCGGACGAAGGCGACCTCCAGTGCGTCGGCCTGCACCCGATCGGCGAGGAACTCACCGCGACCCTGCATCAGCTGGGTCGAGCGGTCGGGCCCTAGCGTGGGCATCGGAAGACCGCCGCGACGGTGCCGCGCCGGTCCTTCACGCCCGCACGGCCGGCAGAACGTCGTCTCGGAGGACGCGCAGCCGCTCGACTCGGCCGCCGCCGGGGAGCGGAAAGATGCAGCCATCGACGCCAGACGCCATGAGGCCGCCGATCCGCGCCGCGCATTCGCCGGCTGTACCAACCACGGCCAGCGCCTCGGTCAGCTCGTCGCTGACCGTCAAGCGGTGTTGGGCGCGCGTGGACAGATGCTGCGCATAGTCGTACTCGGCACGAGCCCGATCGAGCTCCGCCCGATGCGCTTCCAGCTCGGCTGGCAGCTCCGCGAAGCCGGCGATCAGCCGCGCCTCGGTGCTAGCCCAGGAACGAACGTCGTCGAGCGCCGTGGCTCGGTCCTCGTGGGCTGACGTGGTCACGACCAGCCGGATCTCGACGGCGCTGCGGCTTCGGCCGGCCGCGCGGAGCCCATCTTCTACCCAGCCCACCTGGCTGCGGACGAAGCCCTCGCTCGCGGGTCCCATCATGATCACGCCATCCGCCAGCCGGCCGGCGAGCGTGCACATCCTCCGCTGACTGGCAGCGACCCAGATTGGCACTAGGCCGGGCGCAAAGGGGAGGCGGTACGTGCGGCCTCCCCAATCCGCGTCGTCCCCGTTCAAAACGGCTCGGAAGAAGCGCACCGCGGCTTCCACCTCTGCGACGCGAGATGGCCGCAGGCCGATGCCGTAGACGGCTGAGTCACCGGCGCCCAGGCCGAGGGCCACCCTTCCGCCCGCAACCTCCGCCACCGCCGCAATGGCGCAGGCTGTCACGGTCGGGTGGCGAGTCAGAACGTTGGTGACGCCGGTACCAAGCAGCGTTCTCGTTGTTTTTTGAGCCGCCAGCAGGAGGCCCGCGTACACGTCCTTCATGGCCAGCTGCGAGTCGATGAGCCACAGTTGGCTCACGCCTTCGGACTCCAGGGTGGCCGCGAAGTCGCCCCAGCTGGACAGCGTCTGCCGGGGGCTGATGCCGATGCTGACCGCCAGGTCCATCGCGGTCAGTGTAGGGATCGGGAGATCCACCACACGCGCCGGAGATGTGCGACCTAGGTGTGAGATTGGCGGCACATTTCCAGCACATCGCGAACAAGGTACTGGCGCTCGGCGCGCACAGACGCTACGCTTCCACGAACCGCGCGCCGTCGCCGGAGTTGGCGGGCCACGATCCGGAAAAAGGGAACCTTCCATGAGCGTTAACGAGGTTTACGACCGGCAGCTGACGAGATCAGACGACGACGAAGTGCGTGTTCTCCTGGTGGAGGACGACCCTGAGGTGGCTCAGATGTATCGCCTGAAGCTGGAGCTCGACGGCTACGTGGTGGACGTCGCCAGCGACGGTGTACAGGCACTTCGGATGGCGACGGAGCACCCACCAGACATCCTGTTCCTCGACATCCGGCTGCCGAAGATGGACGGTCTAGGCGTGCTGGAGGCACTGCGTAAGGACGAACGAACCGAGAACCTGCCCGTGGTCATCCTCTCGAACTACAGCGAGAGGGAGCTGGTTGAGCGCGGCCTCAAACTGGGCGCATTGGACTACCTGATCAAGTCGCAGACGACCCCGGCCCGCGTCTCGGGCGGCGTTGTGGAGTGGCTCAAGAACTGAGGGACTCTGTCGGGGTTTAGGCGCCGCCCCACGATAGGCGCGCTGATCATCTTCGCGGTCCTGGCGGTTCTGCTCTTCAGCAGTGCCTGGGCGCACCCGAGCATCGCCTGGATCGGCGACGGGCGGGATCCCCACCTGTTCATCTGGTACCTGGGCTGGACTCCTCGGCAGCTGTCCGCACTGCACAACCCTTTCTTCACTACCGACATCGACTACCCCGGTGGCGCGAACCTGATGTGGAACACCGCGATCTTCGTGCCCGCTACCTTGCTCTGGCCGGTGACGGCAGCCTTCGGGACCATCGTGTCCTACAACGTCATGGCGACTGTGGCGGTGGCGCTGTCCGCCTGGTGCGGCTACCTGGCAGCCAGGCGCTTTGTAAGCAACGACCCGATCGCGGCCGCAGCCGGGCTCCTCTATGGGTTCAGCCCGTACATGGTTGCCGAGTCCATTCGGCATCCCCACGTGACGTTGGCCATGTTCCCGCCGCTAGCGCTCATCCTGCTCCACGAGATCCTCGTGGTGCAACAGCGCAACCCCCTGCTCATGGGCACGCTGCTGGGCCTCGCTTCTGCCGTTCAGCTGCTGACGGGAGAAGAGATCCTGGCATCGACTGCGCTTGTCGCAGTGATCGGGATGGCACTGCTCATGCTGCTTCATCGGCACGAGGTCGCCGCCCACGCTCGCCAGGCACTGCCGGGGCTGGCAGCCACGGTGGCATGTTTCGGCGCCCTCGCCGGCTACCCCCTGATCTTCCAGTTCTTCGGGCCACAGCGGGTCTCCGGGCTCCTGCAACCGCAGAACACGTACGTGAGCGACTCGCTCGGGTTCGTAATCCCGCCACGTGTCGTATGGCTCAGCTCCAATGCGTCGGCTGCCGCGACCAGCGGCTTCACCGGCAATGCGACGGAGAACGGCGCCTATGTGGGAGTCCCACTCATCGTTCTCTTTGCGGTGGCTGTCGTGTTGAGATGGCACATTCCCGCGGTGCGGTGGGCAGCGCTGCTCGCGTCTTTGCTCGCGCTGCTCTCCCTGGGTCCGTGGCTGCACGTAGGGGGTCGGGCGACCTCGGCCCCCTTGCCGTGGGTCATCCTCGGCAACCTCCCGCTGCTTCGAAACATGCTGCCGGGGCGCCTGATGCTGTTCGCGTTCCTGGGGATCGGGATCGTTGTCGGAGATCTCGTAGCCGCATTGATCCAAGCCGGTCCCCGACGTGGGGCGGTCGCCGTGGGAGCCCTCGTCGTCGCGCTCTTGCCGCTGGTTCCCCGGCTGCCGTTCATCTCCACCAGCGCGGAGGTGCCCGGATTCTTCAGGGCTGGTGGCGGAGTGGCCCAGCTGCCCCCCGGCAGCATCGTCCTGGTGACGCCGTTCTCCAACAACCATTCGTCGCAAGCGATGCTCTGGCAGGCCACCGCCGGCTACGCGTTCCGGATGCCGGAGGGTGAGGCCTTCGTCCCCGGACCGACCCTCGGTCCTCCGCGGTCCCTTCTGCAGTCAACGCTGGATGGCCTCGATCGAGGAGAGGCAGCGCCAACCTCGGCGGGCGACCGAGCTCGCGCGCTCGACGACCTTTCGGCGCTTGGCGTGACGACAGTGGTCGCCGGGCCGTCCCCCGGGCATGATCAAATCGTTCAGTACTTGACCGCGCTGCTTGGGCGCCCTCCAGCCCAGTCGGGAGGGGTAGACATCTGGAGGGACGTGACCCCGCTCACCTGACGCCGGCGGTCTCGCCACAGCATCAGGCCGGCCAGCCCGAGAACGAGGACCGCTGTGACGGCGTAAGTGCTGGATTGGAGGAGCTGCCAGACGCCCAGGTGCAGGTCCGTCACCGGGTCGACCGGTATTCCCCAGATGTACGGCCGGACGAAGAACTCGGCGGCGATGATCCCGGCGATTGCCCAGAGCAGCCGAGAGCGGGTCTGCCAGGCGCGCTGTGCCAGCCAGAGCAGCGCCGGCACCACCCAGACCCAGTGGTGCTGCCATGTGATCGGCGAGATCAGGAGCGCGCCGGTTGCGCAGACGCAGATGGCAAGGAGCTCTTCGCCGCGGCGATGAGCCCACATGGCGAGCCCGAGCGCTGCGACCGCTACGGCGCCGCTCAGCAGGATCCATGCCGGCTCGATGCCGTGGCTCGTGTGCAGCCAACGAACGAGCACGCTCCGCAGTGACTGGCTGCGAACGTTCTGGGGAGCGCCAACGCGGCTGCTGTCGAGGAATATGCCGCCCCAGTAGCGAATCGAATCACCCGGGAGGGCTATGAATCCAATAGCCACGGTGGCAGCCAGTGTCGCGACTGCGACCGCCGCTGCTCGGAGCCGGCGTGTCAGCAGCAGGTACAGGACAAAGAAGGCCGGCGTCAGCTTGATGCCGGCGGCGATGCCCACGCCTATCCCCTTCCAGCGGCTGCGATCGGCCAGCGAGAGGTCGAACAGCACCAGGAACATCAGGATCAGGTTCACCTGGCCCAGCAGCAGGGTCAGGCTCACGGGATCCAACCAGACGCTCAGCGCGGCTGCTGCCGCGCATACCACAAGCGCACGTCTGTCACGGTCGACCGCGGGCCGCCCGAGGCTGAGCCAGATAACTGCCCCGAGACACACGATCGAAATCGCCGTCCAGAGCAGTCCAACGCCGTTGATCGAAAACAGCGAGAGCGGGATGAACAGCAGCGCCGCGAACGGTGCGTAGGTGAACGCCGGCGGTGGAAGCCTGCGGTAGACGTCCAACCCGTGCAGCGCAGCAGCGCCCCCCTGGCGATACACACTCGCGTCGTACATCCATCCGGGGTTGCGCTGGTAGAGGAGCGTGGCAGCCGCGGCCGCGACCAGCGCCACTGCAGTTGCCAGGCCCAGGACGCGTAAGCGACCAGCGGCCGAGTTCCCGTTCACCAACGGATGATGCCTGATCTGGGCCACCGCAGGCCGGATCTCTCTCCCCCCTCCCCCGGCTTCGCCGGGTACTTCCCCGACTCCCCCACCCCGCGAAGCAGGCTTCCTCGGGGTCCCCGCGAAGCTCGTTGGCTTCGTGGGGTGAGTCAAGGGGACCCCGGGCGCGCGGGAGAGACTCCACGTCGCTGCGGTGTAATCCCGCCATTGGTAGGCTCACGTGAACGGTGACCAAGCGTGACCTGATCCTGGTCGTTGACGACGACCCCAAGATCGTCGCGCTGGTGCGCGCCTACCTGGTCAGCGCTGGTTTCGACGTCGTCACCGCCGGAGACGGTCGCGCGGCCGTGCGGCTGGTTCGGGAGCGCCGCCCGCGGCTCGTCGTCCTGGACCTGATGCTGCCCGAGCTCGACGGCACTGCCGTGACCCGTGAAATCCGCAGGGACGACGACCTGCCGATCCTCATGCTGACCGCTCGCAGCGCGTTGGGCGACCGGCTCAAGGGCCTCGCCGAAGGTGCCGACGACTACCTCGTCAAGCCGTTCGCACCCTCCGAACTGGTCGCCCGCGTGCAGGCCATTCTGCGGCGCATCCCCCGCGCCGAGGGAGTGCTCCGCCACGCCGACCTGGAGATCGACCTCGAACGCCACGAGGTGGCGCGCCGCGGCGAGGTGCTGGACCTGTCCCTCATCGAGTTCCGGCTCCTGGCGGCCCTGGTCGAGGCCGGCGGGCGCGTGCTCTCACGGGACCGCCTGCTCGACGCCCTCAGCGGACCCCATTCCGAGGGCGTGCAGGAGCGCAGCGTGGACGTCTACGTCGGGCGTCTGCGTTCGAAGCTGGGTGACGATCCCGATCAGCCCCGCTACATCACCACGATTCGCGGGATCGGCTACCGAACGGCGCGTGACTCATGAGGCGGCTGAACACACTGGGGATGCGGATCGCGCTCACAGCGCTCGCTGTCGCATTGGTCGCGGTGGGCACCATTGCCGGCGGTGTACTGGTCGTGGCGCGCCACCTCTTCGAAGAGCTTATGCGCGCCAGCGGCCAGAGCCAGGCCCACGCCGAAGGGATGTGGCAGCAGTCGGTGGTGACGGTCTTCGTGGTCGCGGTCGCCATCGCGTTCCTGCTGTCGGTGGCACTCGGCGCCCTCCTTGCCTGGCGTGTGAGCCGGCCGTTGAACCGTCTGGGTGCCGCCGCCCGCCGGCTGGCCGCCGGCGACTACGCCGCACGCGTGCCACGGGAGGGGGCGCGCGAGCTGGTCCCAGTCAGCGATTCCTTCAACCAGATGGCCGCCGCGCTGCAGGCCCAGGAAGAGCAGCGGACCGAGCTGGTAGCGAACTTCGCCCATGAGCTGCGAACACCTCTGACCAACCTGCGCGGCTATCTGGAGGCGATGCGCGACGGCGTCATGGATCCCACCGCCGCCGTCTTCGAGTCTCTTCGCGAGGAAGTGGACCGCCTGGAGCGGCTGTCCCGGGCGCTGGACGCGCTCGGCGGTGACGGCGGCAACCTGGCGGTGCCGGTCGAGATCGACCTGGCGAACGCCGTACATGCGGCCGTCGAGCTGGCACGGCCCGGCTTCGAACGTGGGGGACTGCGGCTCGAGGTCGAGGTCCCCGGAGGACGCCCGCTGCGCGCACTCGCGGTGCCAGACCACCTCAGGCAGGTGCTGGCCAATCTGTTGCAGAACGCTCAGCGCTATACACCGGCAGGCGGAGTCGTGACTGTCTCCGCGGCTGCTGAGCCCGACAGCGTGCTCGTCAGCGTCAGCAACGCCGGCGCTGAGATCTCGGCTACAGACCTGCCTCACGTGTTCGAGCGCTTCTACCGCATCGACAGGTCGCGGGACCGGGCCCGTGGCGGCGCCGGCATTGGGCTGGCGATCGTCAAACAGTTGGTGGAGCAGGCTGGCGGCCGTGTCGGCGCGGAGTCTGCGCGCGGAGCGACGCGATTCTGGTTCCGTCTCCCGTCCTGATGATGGGGGACTTGCTCAGCCGCCGGCTGGGCTGCTGATTTCCCGGCGCATGCCCTCCCACGCCTCACGGGCCTCGCTGACCGAGCCCTCGTCCTCGATGGTGGAGATGTCTCCCGGATCGCGGTCGAGGGTGACCGCCTTGAGCACTCTGCGCATGATCTTGCCGCTCCGGGTCTTGGGCAGCGTCGCCACGAAGTTCAGGTCTCCGATCACCGCCACCGGCCCCAGCTCACGCCGGACTGTGTCGAGCAGCTGCTGACGCAGCTCGGCCGAGGGCCGGTGGTCCTGCCGCAGCACTACGAACGCCGAGATCACCTCCATCCGGACGGGGTCTGGCCGGCCCGTCACCCCAGCCTCGGCCACCGCCGGATGCCGCAGAAACGCGGTCTCCACCTCGATCGTGCCGATCCGGTGGCCGGCGATCTTGATGATCTCGTCGGCTCGGCCGCTGAACCAGAGATAGCCGTCCTCGTCGAAGGCCGCGGCATCGCCGCTGAAGTACACCGTCTGGCCGGGGACCTTGCGCCAGTAATCCTCCGCGTAGCGCTCGACCTCACCCCAGAGCGTGGCCGTCAAGCCCGGGAAGGGCCGCTTGATCACCATGATTCCCTTTTCGCCAGGTCCACATGGACCGCCGTCGGGGGTCATGACTGCGGCTTCGATGCCCGGCAGCGGGATCCCCGAAGATCCGGGCTTGATCGGCAGCATGCCCAACCCCCACGGGTTCCCGACGATCGGACCGCCGGTCTCGGTCTGCCACATATGGTCGATAACCGGGATACGGTCTCCGAGCAAGTCCTTCTGCAGCCACTCCCAGGCCGGGGCATTCAGCACTTCGCCCGCGCAGAAGACGCGCGTCAGAGAGCTCAGGTCAAACCGAGCCGATGGCTCGCTGCCGTACTTCATGAGCATCCGGACCGCCGTCGGTGAGGTGAAGACGCCCGTGACGCGGCTCTCATCGACGATCCGGTAGAAGTTCTCCGGTCCCGGATGGTCCAGGGCTCCTTCGAACGCGATGGTGGTGCAGCCGGCAAGGAGTGGCGCATAGACGATGTAACTGTGGCCGACCACCCAGCCGATGTCTGAGGTCGACCACCACACGTCGCGCTCGTCCAATCCGAACACCCATTCCCCCATTGCGTCGATGTGGACCTGGTAAGGCCCGTGGGCGTGGACTGCAAGCTTGGGCTTGGCGGTCGTCCCGGAAGTTGCGAGGATGTAGGCGGGCTCATTCGACTCCAGCTCCACGTGCGAATCGTCCTGGCCCTCGGCAAGCGAGAGGAACTCGGGCCACCGGATGTCACGGCCCGCGGTCATCACTGCGTCCGTCCCTCGGCACAGCACGACAACGCTGCGGACCGTGCCGCCGGCATCCCGCACCGCGTCGTCCACGATGCCCTTGAGCGCCACCTCGCGCCCCTTCCGCCAGGTCACGTCCGCGCAGAAGAGCGCCTTGGCTCCCGCCAGCCGCACGCGGTCCGCGAGCGCCCCCGCTCCGAAGCCGGCGAACACCACCAGGTGGGGGGCTCCAACTCGGGCGCAGGCCAGCATCAGCACGATCGCCTCGGCGCACGTCGGCATGTAGATGGCCACCCGGTCGCCGGAGCCGATACCGAGGCCCCGGAGGGCAGCCGTGCAGCGCCGGACCTCGTAGAGCAGCTGGCCATAGGTCAGCACCCTGCGCTCGCCCCGCTCGTTCTCACAGATCAAGGCCGCATGGCCACCCCAGCCGCGTTCGACGTGCCGGTCGACGCAGTTCCAAGCGAGGTTGGTCATCGCACCCGAGTACCAACGAAAGTACCGGCCCCGCTCGTCAGGACGATCGGGATCCCAATCGAACACACGGTCCCAGCGCCTGAACCAGTGCAGGCCCGCGGCGGCGCGACCCCAGAACACGTCCGGCTCATGCCGGGCCAGTTTGCTCATGGCCCGGACTCGCGGGCTCAGGACTTCCATCGGCTACCCTCCCTGGAGAAACGACACGATTGCCCGACTGAGCTCTGCCGGACGCTCTACCGGAACCTGATGGCCTGAGCCGGCCAAGACCTCGATGCGGGCTCCGGGGATCCCGCTCGCGATGATCTCCCCCGCCTTGGGCGGGCACAGGAAGTCCCGTTCGGCGGAGATGACCAGTGTGGGCGCCTGGATGTGGCCCAGGTGGGGATCGAGCGGCTCAGTGTGCAGTCCGACCATCGCTCGGCATGCGTTCGCAAAGCCCCGAGGATCGGCCGTCGATTGGCGCCGGATCGTCCAGTGGTGTGAGAACTCGCCACCCGCGTCCGCGAACTGCTGTCTCGTGTCCCGCTCGAGCACCGGATGAAGGGCGTCGGGTCCTTGGTCGGCGAGCCTCGACCGTTCTTCGTACCAGGGCGCTGCCACGCGGCCCACCCGGCTCGACGTCGCCACCGGCAGCAGGCGCCGGACGCGCTCCGGATGGTCGACAGCCGCGCGGAGCACGATCGTGCCGCCCAGGGAGAAGCCGCAGAGGTCGGGTCGCTCCAGGTCGAGCGCGTCCAGAAGCGACACCAGGTCGCCGGCCAGCTGCGCCAGCGTGCCGTCGGGCGCGCCGAGCGTGGTCTGGCCGTGTCCACGCAAGTCGTACGCGATGACCCGTCGCTCCAGCGCCAGCCAGGCCAACGTCTTGCGCCAGGCGCGGTGGTCGTCGGCCAGCCCGTGGACCAGCACCAGGGGGTCTCCTCTCCCCCACTCGACCCAGGCCACGTCGATGTCCCTGCAGGTGGCTCGCACGACAACGATTGTGAGCCGAACGCTCGGATCCTCCAAGATCTCTCTCCCGTAAGGTCGCCGCATGGTCGGGGGAGTGCTCGGCGAAGCCCGGGGAAGGGGTGCTTGGACGACGATCTGGCAGGTGGCACCATGTGGTACGTGCCAGTACCGGTGTCTGCTCCACTATGGGCTCGGCCGTACGAGCCGGCCGACTCTCGGGCCGACGCCTCGATCGTGCTTGTGGCTCAGTCCGCCCTGGGTTTCGCGATACTGGCCCTCCAGGAAGCGTTCGGGCCCCCACTGACCCTGCCGGCTCGGAGCGTGGTCGCCGTGGTCGCCGTATTTGCAGTAGGCGGTGGGACGTTGCTGGCGTACCTGGGCTTGTTGGGCGCAGCGATCGCCGTGCCGATGTGGATTCACAGCAGCTACCGCAACCTGCCCGCCCTGGGGAGCCGGGGCCATCTGTCGCCCGCCTGGGCGGCGGGCTGCTGGTTCGTGCCGATTGCGAACCTCGTGCTTCCCTACGTGGCGGTTCGTGACCTCTGGGTGGCCTCCGGAGCCATAGGCCGCCTCGGAGGGAGCCTCATCGCCGGCAGCCTCATCGCGGGGTGGTGGATCGTCTGGGTCGGGGCCTGGGTGCTGCGGGTGGCGACGGGCTACCTGCCCTGGTCTGGCTATCCAGACGCGGTGTCCGGGGGGTTGGTGGCGCTCGCCGGCGCGCTCTTCATCACCATCGTCCACGTCGTCTCGCGCGGGCAGCGCGAGCGCGCGGCCGCCCTTGCCTGAGAACGACTGACTTGTGGACCGTGCGGTCCGCCTGGTGAAAGGAAAGGGCCGCGAGGGTTGCCCTCGCGGCCCTCTGGCGAGGTGACCCTCGCTCCTACTTGCCGGGCGCGGCGCCTGCCGGCTCCCTTCGCCGCGGCTTGACGTTGAATGTGAAGCCGCCCTCCGGGTCCACGTCGATCTCCACCGAGTCGCCGCGGCTGAACTTGCCCCGCAGCAGCTCCTCCGAGAGCTGGTCCTCGATCCGGTTGGTGATCACGCGGCGCAGCGGCCTGGCTCCGAACTGGCGATCGAAGCCCTCATCGGCCAGTGCGTCCTTGGCCCCGTCAGTGACCATGATCGTCACATCCTGCTCCGCAAGGTGCTTCTGCAGCCGGCTCAGCTCCAGCTCCACGATCTGACGCACCTGCGTCGGCGTCAGCGGCTTGAAGGTGACGACGGCATCCACACGGTTCAGGAACTCAGGTCGGAAGAGGCGCTTGAGCTCCTCCTCGATCTTCTCCTTCATGATCTTGTGCCGCCGGTCCGCGTCGGTCTCCTCCGCGGCCAACGCGGCCTGGAAGCCAAGGGCGGTCTGAGCCTGGTTGATGTCCTTGATGCCCAGGTTCGAGGTCATGATGATCAGGGTGTTGGCGAAGTTCACGACCTTGCCTTTGGCGTCGCTGAGCCTGCCGTCCTCCAGGATCTGGAGGAGCATGTTGAACACCTCTGGGTGGGCCTTCTCGATCTCGTCGAGGAGGATTACCGAGTACGGGCGCCTGCGCACGGCCTCAGTGAGCTGCCCGCCCTCGTCGTAGCCGACGTAGCCGGGCGGCGAGCCGACCAGCCGGGCGGTCGTGTGGCGCTCCATGAACTCCGACATGTCGAGCCGGATCAGGGCGTCCTCTGAGTCGAACAGGAATTCGGCCAGCGCCCTTGCCAGCAGCGTCTTCCCGACACCGGTCGGGCCCAGGAAGATGAACGATCCGATCGGTCGCCGGGGATCTTTGAGCCCAGCCCGCGCCCGGCGGACCGCCTGGGCGATCGTGGTAATCGCCTCATCCTGACCAATCACGCGCCCGTGGACCTCTTCCTCCATGCGTAGCAGGCGTGCTGTCTCCTCCTCGACCAGCCGGGAAACCGGCACACCGGTCCACGCCGCGACGATTGTCGCGATGTCCTCCTCTGTGACTGCGGGCACGGTGTCGCCCAGCCGGTCGCGCCACGTGGTCTCGCGCTGGACGTACTTCTCCCGGAGCTTCTTTTCCTTTTCGCGGACGTTGGCAGCCGTCTCGTAGTCCTGGCGGGTGATCGACTCTTCCTTGTCCGCGGCGAGACGCTTGAGCTCCTTCTGCATGTTCTTCAGATCGTCGGGAGTCGTAGTCAGCTTCATGCGGACGCGGGCGGACGCCTCGTCGATGAGGTCGATCGCCTTGTCTGGCAGGGCACGGTCCGCCACATAGCGGTCGCTGAGCATCGCCGCGCTCCGCACCGCGTTGTCCGTGATGTTCACCCGGTGGTGCTTCTCGTAGAGGGACTTGATGCCGAACAGAATGTCGATCGTTTCGGCTGTCGTCGGCTGGTCCACGAACACGGGCTGGAAGCGGCGCTCGAGCGCAGCGTCCTTCTCGATGTACTTGCGGTACTCGTTGAGGGTGGTGGCGCCGATGCACTGGATCTCGCCCCGAGACAGGGCCGGCTTCAAGATGTTGGCCGCGTCGATCGCCCCCTCGGCAGCCCCCGCACCGACCAGCGTGTGCAGCTCGTCGATGAAGAGGACGACCTCTTTGCTGGAGCGGATCTCGTCGAGGATCTTCTTCAGGCGCTCTTCGAACTCCCCGCGGTACTTGGTGCCGGCAACAAGGGCGCCCATGTCCAGGGTCAGCACCCGCTTGTGCATCAAGGACTCGGGCACGTTTCCGAGCACGATCTGCTGAGCCAACCCCTCGGCGATGGCGGTCTTGCCGACGCCCGGCTCACCGATGAGGGCCGGGTTGTTCTTGGTTCGGCGACTCAGGATCTGAATGACTCGCTCGATCTCCATCTCGCGTCCGATCACCGGGTCGAGCAGATTCTTACGCGCCATGTCCGTGAGGTCGCGGCCGAACTGATCGAGCAGCGGCGTCTTGGACGGCTTCTTTTGCGCCGGCTCCGAGTCCTCGACTGTCGAGTCATGGAGCAGGCGTTCGATCTCGGACCGGACCTTCTCCAGCGTGGCCCCCAGATCCTCGAGCACGTGGGCGGCGATGCCCTCGCCTTCGATCAGCAGGCCAAGCAGCAGATGCTCAGTCCCGACATAGTTGTGGCCCATCCGCCGCGCCTCTTCGAAGGAGATCTCGATCACCTTCTTCACCCGCGACGTCGGGATGATCTGCTGGATGATGATGCGCTCGTTGCGACCCAGCACCGACTCGATCGTCTGGCGAACCTTGCCGATCTCGACCCCAAGGTTGTTCAGGACCTTGGCGGCCAGACCTTCACCTTCCCTCAGCAACCCCAGCAGAAGATGTTCCGTGCCGATGTAGCTGTGATGAGACCTCTCAGCCTCTTCCTGGGCGAGCGTCAGCACTTTCTTCGCTCGCTCGGTAAATCTCTCGAACGGGTACAACTTCGGCTTCCTCCTGCCGGACTGGTTGGACGGACACCTCCTCAATCCAGGGTTGGGGACCTCCGGTCAGGCCCCGACACCTACTATAACGCCCGATCCTGGCGCTGAATTTCCCCAGAGAGCGTGTCCCTCGGCCTGGCATCCAGCAGGCTGCGCGGTGGTTGGTCCCCGCGGTCGCTTTCCTGGTGCCCACCCTCTTCATACCCATTTCTGTCGATGCTTATGCCCTTCCGCGGGCAACCCTGACCCTGGCGGGCGGCGGGCTGCTCGTGGCGGCCGGCATGCTGGTCGGACGTCGCCGACTTGGAGCGCTCCGGGGACCGGTCATCGCGGTCGTGCTCGCGGCCGTGCTGGCGGCGGGGTTCTCGATCGCCCCCGTCGTCTCGCTGGTCGGAACCTACGGCCGCTACGAGTCGCTGCCGATGCGCCTGGCCTATGTCGGGCTCTTCTGTGGCGCAATCTGGTTGGGAGAGCGGGAGCGGACCACTGCGGCCTTCCTGGTCGGGTGCGCCGTAGCTGCGGTCGAGACGCTCTATCAGGCCTGGACACACGCGCTGCCGCGACCGGACGGCAACCTGGGCCAGCCAAACCTCCTGGGCGCCCTGCTTGCCATGGCGATCCCGATGGCGCTCGACCGAGCCCTGAGAGCGCGTTCGCCGGCCAGCCGCATCTGGCTGGGGCTGGCCGCCCTGTGTGGCCTGGCACTTGCCTTCAGCGCATCGCGCAGCGGCTGGCTGGGCGCACTCGCCGGGGTCTGCGTACTCGCGATCTTTGCGGCCCGGCCGAACCGCAGGCGGGCCCTGATCGGCGCGGGCACGCTCGCCTTCACCCTGGCAGCGATGCTCCTGGTGCTCAGCCCGCTCCGCATGCTGAACAACGATCCCCCCAGCTTTCGGCTTGGAATCTGGCGCGACTCGCTGTCGGTAATCGCCGAGCGCCCTGTGACCGGTTGGGGCGAGGACACGATGGGCCTGGTGTTTGGACGACACCAGAGCGCCGACTGGGTAGCGGGAAGCAACATCGACCGGGCCCACTCCATGCCTCTCGACCTTGCTGCGACGCAGGGCATTCTGGGCCTGGCCGCCTGTGCCTGGCTGTTCGGGGCCTGGTGGCTGGGCATGTGGCGCGGGCGCGAGCTGCCCGGGTCGGCGGGTGTGGCCGGCGCCGCAGCGGCCTACCTGGCCTCGGTGCTGCTGAACTTCGACTGGGCGCCGGCAACCGCCGCTTTCTGGCTGCTGGCCGGGGCGGGGTGGCCAGGGCTGGGCCGCGCAGGGGAGCCTGCCGTACAGGCCCGGCCCGAGCGCCCTCCCATTTGGATCAAGGGCGTCAGGATGCTTGCTGCGAGCACTGCAGCTCTGGCCGGGCTGGTGCTCGCGGTCGTGCCCATGGCGGCCGACCTCACCTATTACGCGCGGCAGCCGGGCGTTGCAGCCGCCCTGGATCCTTGGCAGCCCCGTTACCAGGCGGCGAAGGGCGACCTGACGAGTCTGCGCCGAGCGGCAGCGCTTGGCGACCCCGACCCGTCCACCTACGTCACGCTCGGAGACGCCGAGGCGGAGGCCGGCCACCCCGAGGCAGCCACCGCCGACTATCGTCAGGCGCTCAAGCGATACCCGTACGACGCAGACGCCAGACAGCGCCTGGCGCCGGCGCAGGCTTAGCGCGACCCGGAAAGCTGCTTCAGGCTGAGTGAGACCCGCCGGCGAGCGGTGTCGATCCCGATCACCTTGACCTGAACCTCCTCACCCACCTTGAGCACGTCCTCAGTCCGGTCGACGTGATCCCAGCTCAGCTCCGAGATGTGGAGCAGACCCTCGATCCCGCTCATGACCTGTAGGAACGCCCCGTACTTCTTGGTCTTGGTAACCGTGCCGTCCACGATCGACCCGACCGGTACGGTATTCATGAACCGCTCCCACGGATCCTGCTGGAGTTGCCGAAGGCTCAGAGATATCCGATTCTGATCGGCGTCGAGCTTGATGACCTTGACCTCAACCTGCTGGCCCACTTCCAGCACGTCGGTCACACGGCTGACACGGTCCCACGACAGCTCGGAGATGTGGATCAGGCCATCGGCCCCGCCGATGTCGACGAAAGCGCCGTAGCTGGTCAGCCCTGACACCGCACCAGAGACCACATCCCCAACCTGGATCCTGCTGAACAGGTCTTCGCGACGGCGAGCGCGATCCTCGTCCTCGGCCGCCTTCTGGCTGACGATCAATCGATTCCGCTTGCGGTTGACCTCGAGGACCTTGACCGGGATCCGCTGGCCAACCAGCGTCTCGAGCGTGCCCGAAGCCGTTCTCCCAACCTGGCTCGAAGGCAGGAAGCCGCGGAGGCCGAGGACATTGACGATGAGGCCGCCCTTGTTCTGCTCGCGGACCTCGGCCTCGATCACCTCGCCCGAGTCCTGCTTGTCGGCCGCCGTGATCCAGGTGGTCTCCGCCAACGCCCGGCGACGGCTGAGGACGACGTTGCCCTCTTCGTTCTCAGGCTGCAGGACGTAGACCTTGATCACGTCGCCGGGCGACAGCCCCATCTCGGGGTCGCCGCGGAAGCCGAGCTCCTTACCGGAGATGATCCCTTCCGCCTTCGCGCCAATATCGACCAGGACCTCGTCGGCATCGACTCGCACGACAACCCCGTCGACTATGTCGCCGTGCTTCGGAGTGCCGAACGCCTCCTCGTCGGCGAGAAGGAAATCCTCCATGGTCATCGCCGAGAACTCCTTCTCCTCGGTCATGACCGCGCTCGCTTCATCGGACAAACTAATAGGGCCCCCTTGGAAGTATTGGTTGGGTCTTGGTCGTCAACAGAGCCGCCGCCAAAACAGTGCCACATGATACCAAGGCAGGAACTGAACGGCCGCACTTCATCGGGCGTACCGCGAATTTGGTGGGAGGACGGCCCTAACTGACGACCTGGGCCGCCGCGCCTGCCTCGGGGCTGGCGGCCAGAATCGCATCGAGCTCCGCGGCGTCGATCGTCTCCACCACCTTCAGCCGCTCCACAACCGCATCCATCCTGGCACGCAGGTCGGAGAGGATTCGCTTGGCGTTGTCGTATGCCTCGCTCACCAGCCGCTTGATCTCATCGTCGATTTGAGCCGCCACCTCTTCCGAATAGTTGCGCTGCTCGCCGAGGTCGCGGCCAAGGAATACCAGCTCTTCTTTGTGACCCATCGTCACGGTGCCGACCTTGTCGCTCATCCCCCACTGGGTGACCATCCGTCGGGCCAGTTGTGTGGCTCGCTGGATGTCGTTCTCGGCGCCGCTGGTCACGTCACCGAAGACGATCTCCTCGGATGCCCGACCGCCCATGATGCCGGCGATCTTCTGCTTGAGCTCTTCTCTGCTCACCAGGTATTTGTCTTCTTCGGGGAGGCTCAACGTCCAGCCCAGGGCCATGCCCCGGCTGATGATCGAGACCTTGTGCACCGGGTCGCAGAGCGGCAGCGCCTTCATCACCAGGGCGTGCCCGACCTCGTGATAGGCGATGACCTCCTTCTCCCGCTCCGAGATCCGCCTGCTCTTCTTCTC
>Ga0070699_100000694_pt1 | contig 31374 bp, 23 predicted proteins | sample KBSK1503metaG_FD_65473 | JGI IMG/M metagenome (GOLD analysis project Ga0070699, IMG submission 65473) | Corn, switchgrass and miscanthus rhizosphere microbial communities from Kellogg Biological Station, Michigan, USA - KBS K1-50-3 metaG | ecosystem: Host-associated > Plants > Roots >...
ACCACGAGCGAGGGGAATCCGTGCTGCCACGCCTGCTCCGCGTACGACAGGCAGAATTCCACCGAATGCTTCGTTGTGAGGAACGGCACCACGTGATCGTGCGCAACGTCGCGACCGAGGTTCGTGACCAGGTGCCGCAGGTTGTTTTCTTCCTGCGTGCCGACGGCGCTGTCAGTCAGAAACAGGCGTACATCCCTGCGCGCGAGGCTGCGCACGGCGTGGTACATGTCGATCCACGCGTCCATTCCTTCACGCGAGCCGAGCTCGGCGCGCGGCGGTCGCAGCTCCGCCGCGATCACCGTCGTCCCGAGATTGAGCGCATCAACCAGTGACATCAGCACTCAATGCGTCACGCCCAGCGTCCGCAGCGAAAAATCGTAGATGTTCTGCTGGACATGCTTGATGAGCAGCGGATCTTCGAAACCGTGACGCGATTTCGCGTACACCATCATTTCGAACGCCTTGCCCGCGTGCTGCAGCTCGTAGGCGAACTGAATCGAGTTCTGCATGTGAACGTTATCGTCCATCTCGCCATGCATCAGCAGCAGCCGCCCGTGCAGGCTCGCCGCCGCGTTGCGGGGAGCCGTCTTTCGGTATCCCTCGGGATTGTGTTGCGGCATCTTCATCAGCCGCTCGGTGTACACCGTGTCGTAGTCGCGCCAGTCCGACACGGGCGCGCCAACGATTCCGCCGACCCAGCTCGTGCTGTGCGTCAGCGCGTACGACGTCATGAACCCGCCATAGCTCCATCCATAGAGAACGATTCGCGACGCGTCGATGTAGGGCTGCTGCTTGAGCCACGTAATCCCGTCCTCGAGATCGCGAAGCTCCATTTCGCCAAGATTGCCGTAGACGGGCCACTGGGCTTCGGCGCTGCGCGCGCCCGCGCTGCGGTTGTCGAGAATCCAGACGATGACCCCCCTCTCAGCCAGGAGCTGGTGGAACATGTAGTCGCTGCCCGCCCAGCGATTGCGCGCCAGCGCAGCCGTTGGCCCGGCGTACGTAAACTGATACACGGGATATTTCCGGGATGGGTTGAAGTCAGGCGGTTTGATCATCAACGCGTCCATCGGGAACCCGTCGCGTGCCTTGACCTCGACGAACTCGGCCTGCCCGAGCCGGTAATCCGCAAGCGCCGTGACCTGGTTGGCTTCGATGACGCGAACCTCGTGGCCGTCCGCGCGGAACAGCCGGACCTGCGTCGGCGTCGTGACGTCACTCCAATAGTCGACGTACTGCGTGTAGGTTGGATTGAAGCTCGCGCGATGCGTGCCGGGCGTCTGCGACAGGCGCGTCAGGGCCGTTCCATCGAGCTTCACGCTGTAGATGTCGGTGTCGATATGCCTGTGCTCGCCCGCCGAGAAGTACGCGAGTCCCTTGCTCTGGTCGACGCCGTAGAGGGTTCGAAAATCCCAACGTCCCGTCGTGACCTGCCCGAGCTGTGTCCCGTCGGTCTTGTAGTGATAGAGGTGCTTGAACCCGTTGCGCGCGCTGAACCAGAGGAACGACCCGTCCTTCAACCAGACTGGGCTCCCGTAGTTGTCCACCCACGCCTTCGTTGTTTCGCGAAGGACCTTCCGCAACTTTCCCGACCCGGCATCGGCGAGGTTGAGATCCAGCCACGTCTGTTCGCGATCCTGCACCTGAACGACAATGTCGTGCGCGTCCGGCGCCCAGTCGACGTCGACGATCAGGAAGTCGATCGCGGAGTATGCGCCGAGATCCACCCACGACGGATCGCCTCCGGCGATGCGCGATACCGCGAGCTTGACGAGTGGATTGGGATCGCCCGCCTTCGGGTACGGCGTCACTTCGGTCGCGGGCCTATACGGAATGTGATCGACGACGGTGTACTTCGGAACCGGATGCTCGTCGAGCTGCAGGAACGCAATGCGCGATGAATCAGGGCTCCACCAGTACCCGCGGAACCGCCCGCGGCCGTAGATTTCCTCCTGGTACAGCCAGTCGAGCTTTCCGTTCAGCAGCTCCGAGTTGCCATCAGTGGTCAACGCGACTTCGCGACGGGCCGCGACGTCGACCATGAACAGGTTATTGCCCCGGACAAACGCCACCGAATGACCATCGGGGCTGAAGGTGGCCACTTCTTCCTCGCCTGGTGTCGCAGTCAGCCGCGCCGCCTGGCCGTTCCCGAAATCGTAGAAGTACAGGTCGTCGGCAATCGTGATGAGCGCACCCGTTCGGGCGGGATTGAACGTCAGACCATTGGAGCGGGAGAGCGTGGCAGCGTCCTCGCGTGTGACACCCGGCAGCGAGGCCAGCGCCGTCTCCATTCGTGCCGCATCGAAGAGCGCGGACTCGCGGCCGGACGCCGCATCGACCTTGACCCACTCAAATCGCCCCGCCGCGCGTTTCCCGAACATGTAGGTGTCGGTGTCGATCCAGGTAACGGCCGGTGGCGGAGTCCCGCCGAAATTCGTGCGCGTGGCCGGATCATAAATCGTGTCGATCGACAGCATCCGCTGTCCCTGCGCGGACAGCGTCGCCGCGAGCGCCGCGACGGCGACAGACAGACACCCGCTTACGCGAAGTCGTGCAGTCATACGCGTTATTGTATTGGGAGTGAGTGACGCTCGGCAGTACCTTCTCGAACGGGTGGATGACGCTGCGGTCGTCCAGGTGTATGCGGACGGTTTCGGCACCCTGGCGCTGCGCGACAAGATTCTGGTCTGGCATCTCTATCAGGCGGCGCTTGCGGGGCGCGACATTTACTACGACCAGCGGCACGCGCTGAATCTCGAGATCCGCGGCGTCCTCGAAGAGATTCTTCGCCACGGGCACCAGATCGAGCCGGACGTCCTCGCCGAGATCCGCCGCTACACGAAGCTGTTCTGGATCAACACCGGACCATTCAATAACCTGACGGCGCGCAAGTTCGTGCTGGGACTGACGCGCGATCAGCTTGCCGCGGCGATGGCTGCCGCCGGACGTGCAGGAGCGCAATTCGCCGCCTCCGTCGATAGTCTGCTCGACCGGCTCGGGCCGATGCTGTTCGATCCCTCCTATGATGCGGTGGCGACGAACAAGACGCCGGCGGGCGGCCGCGACATCCTCGAAGCGAGCGCCAACAATCTGTACGTCGGGGTGCGGATGTCCGACCTTGACGGATTCACCGAGCAGTACGGGCTCAACTCGCGTCTCGTGAAACGTGACGGTCGGCTCATCGAAGAGGTCTACAAAGTGGGAGGCAAGTACGACCCTGAGATCCGTGCCATCGTCGCCCACCTCGAGGACGCGCTGCCGTACGCGCCGGCGCCGATGGCCGACGCCCTTCGGGCGCTCATTCGCTTCTATCGGACCGGCGAAGAGGCAGATCGGGTTGCGTACGACATCGCATGGGTCAGCGAACAGTCCTCCGCCGTCGACACGATCAACGGTTTCGTCGAGGTCTACATGGACTCGCGCGGCACAAAGGGCGCGTGGGAGGCGCTCGTGTATTACGTGAACGACGAGAAAACACGCAAGATCCAGACGCTGGCTGCGCACGCCCAATGGTTCGAAGATCACATGCCGTGGGAGCCGCGCTTCCGCAAGCCGGAAGTCCTCGGCATCACCGCCAGGGCGATCGAGGTCGTCGTGGAAACCGGCGACTCCGGCCCCATCACGCCAGTCGGCATCAACCTCCCGAACGACCAGGCCATCCGCGAGCAGTACGGCAGCAAATCGGTGTCGCTGTTCAATGTGAACGAAGCCTTCGAGGAATCGACGCCTGAAGGGATGCGCACCGAGTTCTCGTGGACGCCGGAAGAGGCCGATCGCGCGAAGAGATGGGGCGCCTTCTCGCAGGAGCTGACGACAGAGATGCACGAGGTGATCGGTCACGGCTCGGGCCGGATGTCGGAAGGGGTGACGTCGCCGCATCTGCTGCTGAAGGAGCAGTATTCGGCGATCGAGGAATCACGGGCGGATCTGGTCGCGTTGTATTTCCTGCCGGATCCGAAGCTCGTCGCTCTCGGCCTCGTCGCCGCCGCCGATCATGAGGCGATCGTCAGCACCGCGTTCGAGTACTACGCACGCAACGCCCTCGTGCAGCTGCGGCGGATTCGCGAAGGCACCACCATCGAAGAAGATCACATGCGCAATCGCCAGATGATCACCGGATGGCTGATCGCACACACGTCTGCGATCGATGTCAGGAAGCGCGACGGCAAGACGTACTACGTGATGGTTGACGCCGCTGCATTCCGGGACGGAGCCGGGCGTCTGCTCGCCGAGGTGCAGCGGATCAAGGCCGAGGGCGATTACGCGGCAGCGAAAAGGCTGTTCGACACCTACGGTGTCCATTTCGATGCGACGCTGCGCGACGAAGTGGTATCGCGGGTGGATGCGCTCAACCTGCCGTCGTACACCGGCGTCGTCATGCCGAGGTTGACGCCGCGCGTCGACGGCGGCGAGATCGTCGACATCGAAATCTCCTATCCGCTCGATCTCGAGACGCAGATGCTCGAGTATTCCGCCTTCGCGCGCGACGCCGATGTTCTCGCGACGCCTTCCGCCTCACGCTGATCTCAACGCGCTGACCGAGGCGCTCGCGCGGCGCGCCGGACGCCGGCCGGTGGTCGACCTGACCGAGTCAAACCCGACGCGGGCGCGCATCGCGTATCCAGCCGATCTGTTGCGCGGCCTGTCCGCCCCGGGCGCCTTGCGCTACGAGCCGCACGCGTTCGGGCTGCCCTCTGCGCGCGAGGCGGTCGCTCGCGATCATCGGCGCCGCGGTATCACGATCGATCCCGCACACGTCGTTCTGACGGCAAGCACGAGCGAAGCCTATACGTGGCTGTTCAAGCTGCTCTGCAATCCGGGCGAGGCGGTGCTGGTGCCGCGGCCGAGTTATCCGCTGTTCGAACATCTCACGCGTCTCGAAGGCGTCTGCTCGATACCCTTCGACCTGGAGTACCACGGTCGATGGGAGATCGATCCGGCGGCGCTCGACGCGGCTCCGGCGAGCACGCGCGCGGTCGTCATCGTCTCGCCCAACAACCCGACGGGATCGTACGTGTCGAGGCAGGACATTCATCAGGTGTCGTCCCTGTGCCGCGATCGCGGGTGGGCGCTGATCGTCGACGAGGTGTTTGCGGACTATCCCCTCGAGGTCGACGCGCCGCTCACCGACATCGCCGCGCGCAGCGACGTGCTCGCGTTCACGCTGGGCGGACTGTCAAAATCAGCCGGTCTCCCGCAGTTGAAACTTGGATGGATCGTCGCCGGCGGTCCACCGGCGGCGCGCGACGTGGCCCTTGCCGGCCTGGAGCTGATTGCCGACAGCTTTCTATCCGTCGCCACGCCGGTGCAGCTTGCGGCCGCCGACTTGCTGGAGCAGGGCGCATCGGTCAGGTCGGCGATCCAGGAGCGCATTGGCGCCAACCTCGCGACGCTTCGCGAGGGCGCACGATCGTTTACCGCATGCGAGGTGTTGAAGACCGAGGGCGGATGGTCCGCGGTGATCCGCGTCCCGGCCACGAGAAGCGAGGAGCAGCTGGTGCTCGATCTGCTGGAGCGGGAGGCCATTCTCGCGTACCCGGGATATTTTTTTGACTTTCAACGCGACGCGTTCGTGGTGGTCAGCCTTCTGCCCGAGACGGACGTCTTCCGCGACGCGTCGACGCGATTGCTTCGATTCGCGAGTTCGTAATGGCAGTCTCTGAGGTTGCGCGGCATTACGCGTGCACCGCGCTCGAGTCGGCCGTATGACGCCGCAGCGCACCGGATCACGCCGCGCGGGGGTGCTGATCCCGCTGTTTTCGATGCCGTCGTCGCGGAGCTGGGGCGTCGGCGAAATCGGCGACATCGAGGCTATCGCCCGCTGGCTCGACGCAGGCGGCCAGCGGCTCCTGCAACTCCTGCCGATTAACGAGATGCCGCCGGGCGAATCGTCACCCTATTCCGCGCTGAGTGCGATGGCGATCGATCCGCAGTTCATCACGCTCGATCACGTCGAGGACTTCGCGGAGATCGGGGGTGAGGCGGCGCTCGAGCCCGCCCTGCGCGCCCGGCTCGATGCCGCGCGAATCGCGCCGAGGATTCAGTACGCCGAGGTCAGGCGGCTGAAACACACCGCGCTGCGGCGCTGTTTCGCGCGGTTTCGGGACACCGAGTGGAGCGGTGGCACGCACCGGGCGTCCGCCTTCCGTTCGTACCTCGCGGATCAGCGATGGTGGATCGATGAATACGCGCTGTTTCGTGCATTGCATGCACGCCACGATGAGCGCGGCTGGATGGACTGGCCCGAACCGCTCCGCACGCGCCAGCCCGCGGCGCTCGACGCGGCCCGCGCGGAAATGGGGGATGAAATCCTGTTTCGTCAGTACGTCCAGTGGCTTGCAGGCGACCAGTGGGGCACGGCCCGCGATCGCGCGGCTGATGTCGCGTTGTTCGGCGATCTGCCGTTCATGGTGAGCGGCGACAGCGCCGACATCTGGGCTCGGCAGGACGAATTCCGTATGGACGCCTCCGTCGGCGTACCGCCTGATGCCTTCAGCGAGACCGGGCAGGACTGGGGATTGCCGGTGTACCGATGGGACGTCCTCGCGGAGCGCGACTTCGATTGGCTTCGCGACCGTGCGCGCCGCAACGCCGATCTCGTCGACGGCTACCGCGTGGATCATCTTGTCGGGTTTTATCGCACGTACTTCCGGCCGCACGACGGCGGGCCGCCGCAGTTCACGCCACCGGAGGAGGAAGAGCAGCTGGCGCTTGGCGAGCGGGTGCTGGAGGTGTTTCGCGAGCCGGGGACGGAGATCATCGCCGAAGATCTCGGGGTCATCCCGGAGTTCGTGCGCGCGTCGCTGACGCGCATGTCAGTCGCCGGCTACAAGGTGCTTCGATGGGAGCGCCAGTGGCATCTCGAAGGGCATCCGTTCAGGGATCCGATCCACTATCCACCCGTTTCCGTGGCGACGTCGGGCACGCACGATACGGAACCGATGGTGACCTGGTGGGAGGACGCGCCGCGGGAAGAACGGGAGGCAGTCCTGGCCATTCCTTCGGTGCGGGAGCGGCTTACCGACGACGATCGCGCTTCGATCGATGCCCCCACCCTGCCGCATGCGATTCATGAAACGCTGCTCGAGGCGCTGTACGCGTCAGGCTCGGACACGCTCATCCTGCCGATTCAGGACATCTTCGGCTGGCCGGACCGCATCAACCAGCCCGCGACCGTCGCGGACTCGAACTGGACGTGGCGTCTCCCGTGGCCCTCGGACCGCATGCGGACCGAGGCGGCGGCAATGGAAGTGGCCAGGCGGTTGCGCGAGTGGTGCGTGCGGTACGATCGGTAGAGGCGGACCTTAAGGTCCGCCTCTACTTGGCGCGGTTCTGTATCTTGGCCCAGGAATCCTTGAGCGTAACGGTTCGGTTGAACACCAGCTTGCCCGCGCGCGAATCGGGATCGACGCAAAAGTACCCCTGGCGCTCGAACTGAAAGCGCTCGCCGGGAGCCGCCGAGGCCAGTGCCGGTTCGACCTTCGCGCCCTCGATGCGCTCGAAAGATTTCGGATTCAGATCATCCAGCGGATCCCGACCGCCTGCGCCCGGATCCTCGGATTGAAACAGCCGGTCGTACAGGCGTACTTCAGCGTCCTGTGCATGGTCGGCCGACACCCAGTGAATGGTTCCCTTCACCTTGCGCACCGCCGTCGGCCCGTTCAACGAATCGGCGTCGTAGCTACAGCGCAATTCCATCACCGCGCCTGACGCGTCCCTGATGACGCGCTCGCACCTCAGGATGTAGGAATAGCGCAGGCGCACCTCGGTGCCGGGGGAGAGCCGGAAGAACTTCTTCGGCGGCGTCTCCATGAAATCCTCTTGCTCGATGTAGAGCACGCGTGTGAACGCGATGCGTCGCGTACCGGCGGACGGATCCTCCGGGTTATTGGTGGCCGCTACTTCCTCGACACGCCCTTCCGGATAGTTCTCGATCACCACCTTCAACGGACGAAGCACCGCAAGCGCGCGGAGCGCGCGCCGATTGAGATCCTCGCGCACGGTGTGCTCGAGCAACGCGATGTCGATCACGTTTTCCTTCTTCGCGACGCCGATCCGCGCGCAGAAGTCGCGGACCGCCTCCGGCGTGAAGCCGCGGCGCCGGATGCCGGCGATCGTCGGCATCCGCGGATCGTCCCACCCGTGCACGAGCCGCTGCTGGACGAGCGCCAGCAGCTTTCGTTTGCTCATCACCGTGTAATTCAGGTTGAGGCGCGCGAACTCGATCTGTTGCGGACGCGAGTGGAATTCCCGCGCAGTGCCGCTGAGCGCGTCTACGATCCAGTCGTACAGCGGCCGGTGATCCTCGAACTCGAGCGTGCAGAGCGAATGTGTGATTCCCTCGATCGCGTCCGAGATCGGGTGTGCGTAGTCGTACGTCGGGTAGATGGACCAGGCGTCGCCGGTGCGGTGGTGAGAGGCGTGCCGGATCCGGTACAGCGTCGGATCGCGCATGTTGATGTTCGGTGACGCCATGTCGATCTTCGCCCGCAGCACGTGCGCACCGTCCGGGAACTCGCCCGCCCGCATCCGGCGGAACAGGTCGAGGTTCTCCTCGACGTTGCGTTCCCGGTAGGGGCTGTTCCGCCCCGGCTCGGTGAGCGTGCCGCGGTACTCCCGGATGTCGTCCGCGCTCAGACTGTCGATGTACGCCTTCCCCTGACGAATCAGCTCCTCGGCGTATTGATACAGCAGCTCGAAGTAGTCCGATGCGTAGAACATCGACCCCCACTCGAAGCCAAGCCACCGGACGTCTTCCTGGATCGCTTCGACGTACTCGACGTCCTCTTTCGTGGGGTTTGTGTCGTCGAATCGGAGATTGCAGAGGCCGCCGAATTCGGCGGCGACCCCGAAATTGAGACAGATGGACTTGGCGTGGCCAACATGGAGGTATCCATTCGGCTCGGGTGGGAACCGCGTGTGCACACGCCCGCCATGCTTCCCGGTGCGCTGATCCTCGGCGACGATTTCGCGGATGAAGTCGAGCGGGGCTGGTGGCGCCGACGTGCCGGCGTCAAAGTCCATCGGGCAATTATATTGACTCTGCCTCGTCTATATTGACTCTGCCTCGTCGGTCGTCGCGCCCGGAGGTAATCCCATCAATCCGATGTGCTTCAACACGCGCGGCACCGTATCGATCGATTCGGCCGGCGGCAGCTCCTCCGCGGTCGTGACCTTGAGTTCCCGCAGGCGGCGCGCCGAGACGAGGACGCGCGATTCGAAGGACCCGGCGGCTGCGTTGTAGGACTGGACCGCCCCATCGAGCTTCTTGCGCACATCGTCGAGGTGCTCAGCGAACTTCGCGAGCCGATCGTGGAGGTCCCTGCCGAGGTCCGCGACCTCTCGGAAGTTTTCGGTGAGCGCCTCCTGCCGCCACGAGTGGGCGACGGTTGTCAGCAACGCAATCAACGTGATGGGGCTGGCGAGCAGGACGCGTTGCTTCAGCCCGTGCTCGATCAGGCCGAGATCGTGCTGCAGGGCGGCGCTGAAAAGCGTTTCGCCTGGCAGGAACATCACCACCACTTCGGGAGACGCTGCGAGCTCCTCCCAGTACGCCTTGCTGCCAAGCTTGTCCATGTGATCGCGGACCTGGCGTGAATGCGCCTGGAGCTTGAGGGTCCGCGTCTCCTCGTCAGGCGCCTCCTGCGCGTCCAGAAACGCTTCGAGTGGTGACTTCGCGTCCACCACGATCTGCTTGCCGCCCGGCAGATGAACGATGAGGTCAGGTCGCAGGCGCCCGTTGTCGCCCAGCAGCGGCGGTTGCTCATCGAAGTCGCAGCGCCGCAGCATCCCCGCGATTTCGACGACGCGCCGCAGCTGCATTTCGCCCCAGCGGCCCCGGACGGCAGGCGTGCGGAGCGCGCGTGACAAGGTGTCTGCGGTTGATCCCAGCGCGGTGACCTTCTCGGTCAGCCGGGCGTAGGCCTCGAGGCGCTCGAGCTCGGCCTCGGCCAGTTTCCCGTCGACTTTCCTGAGCGTATCGGCGATCGGCTGCACCAGCCCGTCGATAGCCTTCTGACGAGAATCGAACTGGAGCGTCGCCTGCTGCTGAAACCCCTCGAACGACGCCTTCGCGAGGTCGAGGAACGCGACGCGGTTGCTGTTCAGCGCGTCGGCGGCCAGCGACTGGAAGGCCTCGCGGAGCTTCTGCTCGGCTGTGTCGAGCAGCGTCTGGGTGGCACCGAGAACTTCCCGTTCACGCGCCACCTGCTCGGTGAGCCACTCGTTGTCGCGCCTGGCGGCCGCCAGTTCAGCGGCCAGCACGGCACGCTGCTCGGCAAGCTGGCGCCCCGCCGATGAGCGCGCAATCGACGTGGCCAGCATCGCCGCGACCGCAGCTGCGGCGACGGCAAGAATCCATTCCATGGGGGTTTGACTGGCAGTGTAGCAGGTAGGGCAAACGGGTCGGCTCGGCTCCGCCTCGAGCTCCTGTACCCATGAGCCCGGTTACAGATCGCCGTCCGGCGCTGACCAATCTGTAACAGGAAAGCGTGCTTTGCCGCACACACCTCGAAATCGACTCAAATTCCGAACGAATTTGCGCCGCCCCCACGGTGCGTCCGTTGCACTCGGAACACCCGTGGTCAGACGCACTATCCCTGGGGAATTCTACTCACTCGAAGACGGACTGGGTCTCCGGCGGATCGAAGTCGACGGTCGCACGAAGACCGAGGTGCTCGAATTGGCGCCAGCGCTCGCATCGTTGCCGGACGTCGAGGAGGCTATTCGCGGCCGCGCGTCGCGCTACGGCGATCTCGACATGCGGCTCTTCGCGCCCGTGAAGCGAATCGAGCGCGAGGGCCCGTCTCTGCGGATCGTCAGTGAGACGCCGGAAGGTGTGCGGCTTTCGCACCTGCTGGCACACCTCCAGTCGACCGGCGAGGTTGTCCCGACGTCGGCGATCCTGGAGCTCTCCTCGCTGGTGATTCACGCCGTCGCAGCGCTGCATTCCTGGCCCGGCGGCCTGGCGCATGGCACGATCAACCCGGCGCACGCCCTCCTGACCAACGACGGACGGATCATGCTGACCGATTGCGTGTTTGGCGCAGGGCTCGAGGTGCTGCAGCGCAACCGGGAGCAACTCTGGAAGGATTTCGGCCTCGCGATGCCGCTGGTCGCGAGTCTCGCACGGTTCGATCAGAACGCGGACGTCACTCAGATGGGTGCGCTGATCCTCGCGATTCTCCTCCATCGCCCTTTGCGGATCACCGAGTATCCGCGCGGGTTGTCGGATCTGGTGACGATGGCAACGGAGTTGTCATCGACGCCGGGGGCTCCGGACTCGACATTGGCGCTTCGCATGTGGCTGCAGCAAGCGCTGCAGATTCATCCAAGGCTCGCGTTCAGATCGGCGGTCGACGCCCAGCGCTCATTCGCCGATACCACCGGCACGACGGCCAGCCGCCGCGCCGGCGTGACGGCCCTCCAGGTTTTCCTGCGGACGACCTGCAGCGAAGTGCGGAAGCAGCCCGCTCTTGTTGTCCACGCGCGGCGACCGTCCGGCGGCCGTTCCGTGGTGCCTTCGGCGGACACGTCGCAGCCTTTCGACTCGATTCTTCGCGCGGTCCTCTCGAACGCGACACACTGAGGCCGTTGCGGCCGGCGTGGCGATCGGTCGCTAGAACATCACCCTTACAGCAAGCTGCGTAACTCGTCCATCAGCCAGCGCCGTGCTGCCGAGCGGGCCGTTGAGGCGGAGCCCTTCTCCGCCGGCGGTATACACCGTGTCATCAACCGCGCCGTAGTTTGGCCGGTTCGTCAGGTTGAACGCTTCCCAGATCACCGACACCTTTCCGCGGGCGCCGACACGAAAGTCACGCGCGATTCGCGGATCAATTGATGCCCGCCACGGAAGGCGGTACTGATTCCGCGTTGTCCCCCGCGCCAGATCGTTGAAGGCGTTGCCGTCCCCGTTGATGTCGCGCTCGAGGTACGCGCTGTACGGCTGTCCGCTTTGGAGCGTGTAGACGGCGCTGACGCTCCAGTTTCTCGCGAGCGGCTTCAGTACGCCCCGAGCCTTTTCTGCAAGCATTCTGGTGTCGTACATCATCGACAAGACCGCACGATGGTGCTGATCGTTGTCACCCGGCGATCTCGCCGCAGTGGTGGTTGGCGACAGGGCGCGCCGGTCGGCGGAGGGGGTGCCGAACACGAGGGCCGCGAGGCCAGGCGCGGTGTCGTCAGCCCGCGCGAAGGTGTACGACAAGGTGGAAAACAGGGACTGTGGAAACCGCATCCGCACGTGATAGGTGATGCCGTTGTACAGCGATTCACCACTGCTCCGGTACATCACAACGCGATTGAACGGAGCGCCGGTGTTCGACTCTTCCGCACGCGGCAGGTGCGTCCCTCTTGCGAACAAGTAGGTCACTCCAGCCGTCGCGGCGCGGTACTTCTCCCATTCCCATCCGACATTGGCCTGTTGAACCTGCGCGTTCTGAAACCCGCCATCGACGACAACCGAGGGCGCGCTGCCGTTGAGCGCTGCGACGGCCGGAATGATCGCCGGGGTCATACCGTAGAAGATTCCGTAGCTCGCGCGAATGACCGAATGTTCTGTGCCAGCCCAGCTCAACCCCACTCGTGGCGCCACGTTGTTTGCGTCATGCGGCACCAGTGGCATCGTCTGCAGGTCGTAACGGACGCCGAGGTCCACGGTCACCGTTCGTCCCGCGCGCCACGCGTCCTGGACGAATGCCGCATAGCTCGTGACATCGGGACGGGTCGTGGGCATCGTTCCGAGCCCGCCGAATGTGGCGGCGTGGGTGTCGAAGAGTGCGTCAGCGCCCGCCTTCATGGAATGGCCGCCTGCCACGAATGAGATCGAGTCAGCGGCCTGCACTCGTGTTGCGTCGAAATCGTGCGCCAGCGTCTCTACGTCGCGGTTCGCCGAACGCTGCACGCGCGCCTCGTTGACGACCGATCCGCCCAGGCTGCTGTCCAGAGAGGCACCGAGCGACCACGTTCGAATGTCCCACGGCGCACCTGTGAATTGCTGACCGGAGTACCGGGCCATCACACGTTGGGTGTCGGTGAAGTGATGATCGAGTCGCACCAGTGCGAGGTCCTGGTTCTCCGCGCTGGTGGCCGAGCGGCGCAGGCCTTCATAGCTCGCGAGGAATAGGTCGCGGGATCGGACGATCGGGCCGCCGAGCACCCCGCCAAACTGGTTCGACCGGTACGGTGGATTGACGCCGTCGATCGGTCTCGCGGCGTTGAGGGCGCGATCACCAAAGAACTCGAAGGCGGTGCCATGCATCGTGTTCGTGCCTGATTTCGTCACGACGCTGAATACGCCGGCGCCGGCCCGGCCCGCCTCCGCCGGGTAGCCGTTCGTATCGACGCGAAGCTCGCGAACCGCCGCCTCGCTCAGCTGCGAGGGTGTCGCGCTGACGCCGAGGGTGCCGAATGGCTCACCGGTCAAGCTGCTTGTGTGATCGAAACCGTCAATGACGACGCGATTCAGCGCGCTCGGTTGATTCATGACGCTAAGGCCGCCGGTCGCCGCGTCCGTCGTTACCGCAGGCGCGAGCTGCGTGAGTTGCAGCAACTGACGATCCTTGTTCGGGAGGTTCTCGGCTTGCGACGTATCGACCAGATGACTCTCGTGAGTGCGTGCTGTTTCGAGCTCTGCGGGCCTGAGCCCGATGGTGAGCGTTTCCGGGAAGACCGCGCGGCGCAACTCGAATTGCACGACGACTCGCTGCCCAGGATGCAGCACCAGCTCCTCCTGGCGCCGCGCCGCGTAACCGTCGAAAGCCGCGGTCACTTCGTAAGGACCAACCGGAAGCGCCGGCGCCGCGAATCGTCCACTGTCATCGGTGAAGACGCGGCGGTTTGCTCCGGTCTCCACGTTGGTTATGGTGATCGCCGCGTGCCCGATGCTCTGACCTGACGAATCCGCTACGTCGCCCCAGATTTCACCCGTGGCGCTCTGAGCAAATGCGGGTGTCCGACTCGACAGTGAAAGCAGGACTACCAGCGCGGCAGTGGTTGAAGCGACGGTCAGCGCATGATGCATGGACACCAATCCAGGCGTTCATCCAATCAATACGCATGCCACGTTATAATTTTTGCTTCTCATGGCAGCCATCATTCCGTTCCGTGCTCTTCGTCCCACGCCGGCCTCCGCGCCGCACGTGGCGGCGGTCCCCTACGATGTCGTCAACGCACAGGAAGCGAAAGCGCTTGCGAACGGCAATCCATTGAGCTTTCTTCACGTTTCCCGTGCCGAGATTGATCTCGCGCCTGACACCGATCCGTATTCGGATGGCGTGTACAGGAAGGCCGTGGAGAATTTCGACACGCTCAAAGAACGCGCTCCGCTCGTTGTCGAAGACGAGCCGAGCCTCTACGTGTATCGCCTGAAGATGGGCGATCACGTCCAAACGGGGATTGCCGGCTCGTTCTCCATTGATGAGTACGACCGCGACGTGATCAAGAAGCACGAGCGGACGCGACCTGACAAGGAGGACGACCGGACCCGCCACATGCTCGAGCTGCGTGCCCAGACGGGTCCGGTATTTCTCACCTACCGGGCATCACGTGCGGTTGATGCGGTGGTCGATCGAGCGACGACGCAGGCGCCGCTGTTCGATTTCACGGCGCGCGACGGCGTGCGCCACGCGATCTGGCGGATCGATGCCGCAGACGTGCCGGATCTCGTCGCCGCCTTCGATCGGATTCCGGCGTTATATATCGCCGATGGACATCATCGAGCGGCAAGTGCAGCCCGCGCGCGCCAGCAGCTGCGCGGTTCGGCGGGCGCGCATGGTGACTGGGACACTGTGCTTGCCGTGGCGTTTCCCGACAACCAGACGCAGGTCCTTCCGTACAACCGGGTCGTGAAGGATCTCGGGGCCTACACTCCGCAGACTCTGCTGGCCACGCTGAGGGAACAGTTCACCGTGAAAAGCGGTCCTGCGATCCCTGTCCGCCGCGGCGAGGTCGCGATGTTTCTCGACGGCATATGGCACACGATTGTGCTCGGTGACGCCCCGCGCGGCCTCGAGGCTGCGGATCGGCTGGACGTGAGCCGCCTGCAGGATGCGGTGCTGACACCGATTCTCGGGGTCGGTGACGTGCGTACCGACAAACGCATTGATTTCGTCGGGGGCGCACGTGGGACGTCTGAACTCGAAACGCTCGCGAAGTCCGGCAAGGCCGCAGTCGCGTTTTCGATGTATCCAGTGAGCGTCGACGATCTGATGGAGATCTCGGATGCCGGCGGGATCATGCCGCCGAAATCGACCTGGTTCGAGCCGAAGCTCCGCGACGGACTGCTCTCGCACTTGATCTAAGGCGTCGTTCGGAGGCGTCGTTCGGATCGTTCGGAGTTCGGAACGTTCGAACCGTTCTCGTTCGAACGACCCGAACGACCCGAACGACTCGAACGACCCGAACGACCCGAACGATCCGAACGATCCGAACGATGAAAGTTCTTATTGCCGATCCGTTCGAACAGTCGGGGCTCGATGCCATCGCGGCCGCTGGCTGTGACCTGGTCTACCAGCCCGAGATCGCCCACGAGAAGCTCGCCGAGGTGTTGGCGTCGACGTGCGCAGACGTACTTGTCGTGCGCAGTACCCAGGTCACGGAAGCGATGCTCGACGCCAGCTCGCTGTCGCTGATCGTGCGTGCAGGAGCGGGCGTGAACACGATCGACGTGGATGCCGCCTCTCGCCGGGGAATCTATGTGTCGAATTGTCCCGGCAAGAACGCGATCGCCGTCGCGGAGCTCGCCTTTGCCCTCATCCTCGCGCTTGACAGGCGAATTCCCGACAACGTCGCCGACCTGCGTGCCGGTCGTTGGAACAAGAAGGAGTACTCGAAGGCACGGGGATTATACGGACGTTCTCTAGGGCTCTTTGGATTCGGGCGTATCGGGCAGGAGGTCGCGCGTCGCGCAATCGCCTTCGGGATGCCAGTATTTGTCTGGAGCCGGCGGTTCAACCGGGATGATGCGGCGGCAGGCGCGCCTCCCGGCGATCCCGAGATCACGGTCCTTCAGTCTCCGGAAGAGGTCGCCACTCGGGCCGATATCCTCAGCGTCCATCTCGCGCTGGCACACGACACACGCAACTTCGTAGGCGCCTCGATCCTGAACCGTCTCGCGCCGGGGTCGTATGTCGTGAATACGTCGCGCGCTGAAATCGTCGACCCCGCGGCGCTTGCGGAGGCGGTGCGAACGCGTGGCATCAGAGTAGGGCTCGATGTCTTTGCGCAGGAGCCGTCCTCCGCTACGGGGGAATTCACCGATCCGGTGATCGGCCTGCCCGGCGTCATCGGCACGCATCACATCGGCGCGTCGACGGACCAGGCCCAGCAGGCAATTGCCGCAGAGGCGGTCCGCGTGATTCGGGCCTACAAGGACACCGGCAAGGTCCCGAATGTTGTCAACCTTGCGACAAAAACCGCCGCCACGCATATGCTGGTCGTCCGGCACCGCGATCGCCCCGGAGTGCTGGCCCACGTGTTCGAGCATCTCCGCGCCACCAACCTCAACGTGCAGGAAACTGAAAACATCATCTTCGAGGGCGCTGAGGCGGCCATCGCACGCATCAATCTCGACGGTAATCCACCGGCGGACCTCCTGGGAACAATCGAGCAGGGCAACCAGGACATTCTGAACTTGTACGTCGTTAAGATTTAGTCTCCAACGGAGTTCGATTCATGCCGACTACCACTCGCGTTTTCAACTTTTCCGCCGGTCCGGCGGTTCTCCCCCTTCCCGTCCTCGAAGAGGCGCAGCGCGATCTGGTGGCGCTCCCCGGCGTGGGGATGTCGGTGATGGAGATCAGCCACCGATCGAAGGCATTCGAGGATCTACTGGGCAGGGCGAAGGACGATATTCGCGCGCTCGCGAACATCCCGGCCAACTACACGATTCTGATGCTGCAGGGAGGCGCGAGCCTGCAGTTCACGATGGTGCCGATGAACCTCCTCGGCCCCGGCGCCACCGCCGACTACATCGACAGCGGTTCGTGGGCGGACAAGGCGATCAAGGAAGCCAGGAAGGTTGGCAAGGTGAACGTTGCCGCAACAACCAAGGGCGAGAACTACGCACGTCTTCCCGACGCGGGAGAGTTGAAGCTCACGCCGGGCGCAGCGTACGTCCACATGACGGGCAACAACACGATCGAAGGCACGCAGTGGAAGTCGCTGCCCGATGTCGGCGACGCGCCGCTCGTCAACGACACATCCTCGGAAATGTTCAGCGGACCGATCGACATCGCGCGGCACGCGCTGATCTACGCCGGCGCGCAGAAGAACCTCGGGCCGTCTGGTGTGACGCTCGTGATCATCCGGGAGGATCTCCTGACACGCTCCGCGGACACGCTGCCGACGATGCTGAGCTACAAGGTGCATGCGGAGAACGACTCGCTCTACAACACGCCGAGTACGTTTGGCATCTATATTCTCGGGCTGACGATGAAGTGGCTGAGATCGCAGGGTGGGCTCGAGGCCGTCGCGAAGGTCAACCAGCGTAAGGCGGGGAAGCTGTACGCCGAGATCGATCGCACTGGCTTCTATCGAGGTACCGCGCGGAAACAGGATCGGTCCCTGATGAACGTGACGTTCCGGCTGCCGACCGAGGAGCTCGAAAAGACGTTCGTGAAGGAATCAACCGCCGCCGGTTTCGACGGTCTCAAGGGACATCGCTCCGTCGGCGGCATGCGCGCGTCGATCTACAACGCGTTCCCTGAGGAGGGCATCGATGCCCTCGTGTCGTTCATGCGGGAGTTCGAACGGAAGCACGGCTAGCCACGAGGGCCACAAAGGACGAATTGGCCACAAAGGTCACAAAGAACACTATGTTTTGTTCTTTCCTTAGAGACCTTTGTGTTCTTTGTGGCCAATTCGTCCTTTGTGGTCTTCGTCGCTACGCCGTAGGCGTACGGAACGGGCGGCGCCGTCGGCGGCGTCGCCGTCGGCGTGGCGGCGCCGCGTCCGCCGCTTCGCCCTCCGGCTCGAACGTTTTCGCCGCCTCGATGAAGCCGCGCCAGTGCTCGAGTACCTCCGGTGCGTTCCCGTGGATCTCCAGCCAGGTCAATGCTTCGCGGAACGGGCCCCGGTGCATCAGCGCCTTGCGCGCCCGCGGCGAGAGGTGCATATCGGTCAGCCGCCGCTGAAGCGTGAGGATGTGACGGAGGCGTTCCACGTCGCGCCTCGCAAGAGGCAGCATGCCGAGCGACAACGCAGGCTCTTTCCGCGGCTTCCCGCTGGGATTCGGCACGAAGGGCGGCGGCCGGAAGTCGTATCCGATCGGTACCAGCAACGTCCCCAGCAGAATAGCGTTCGTCAGCGTCTCCGGCGTTTCCTCGAACGGGCGTCGGTACGCATCGAGCGCCCCAAGCGATTTCCAGAGCGCTTCGCCCGCCCGCTTCTGCATCTCCGGCGCAATCGGCTCCAGGAGCCTGCGTTCGGCGAGCATGCGGAACGCCTTTTCTGACGCTCCGGCGCGCAGCAGCTTGTAGATCTCCTCGACGAGCCGCGCCGGCGCGCTGCGCGCGAGCTCGCCGCGGCTCGCCGCGATCGCCGCGTCGATCGGCGGATCGACCGTGAAATCGAGGCGCGACGCCATCGACACCGCCCGGATCATCCGGACCGGATCCTCTTGAAAGCGCTCGGTCGGGTCGCCGATGCAGCGAATCACTCGCGCGTCGAGATCCCGCAGGCCACCGGTGTAGTCGATGACCGAGAAATCGGCGATGTCATAAAAGAGCGCGTTGATCGTAAAGTCGCGCCGGAACGCGTCTTCCTCGGGCGTGCCGAAAGTGTTGTCGCGATGCAGCAGCCGGTCGGCGTCGGCCGCGTCGGTGAGCGGGATGCCCTCATGTTCCGGTGATTCTTCGGGTGCCGCAAGCTCCGCGGCGGTGAGCTGGCGCCGAAACGTGGCGACTTCGATGGCCTTGTTTCCGAAGCGCACGTGCGCAAGGCGAAACCGCCGCCCGATGATCCAGCAGTTCCGGAACAGTCGTTTGACCTGATACGGATGCGCGGAGGTGCCGATGTCGAAGTCCTTGGGCCTGCGGCCGAGGAGCAGATCGCGGACGCTGCCGCCCACGAGGTACGCGATGTAGTTGTTCTGATGGAGGCGGTAGAGAACCTTCAGCGCATCCGGATCAATCTGCCTGCGGGAGACGGCGTGCTCGGCGCGAGGCACGACCACCGGTACGGTCATCGGAGCAGATTGTAACAAAGGGGACCCGCCGGATAGGCCGGCTCATGCAGCGCCGCCAATGCTACGATTCGGGAATGCGACCGTCCGCGACCCCAAAGGGGTCGCGCAGCGTCCGGATGGTGACAGCGTTCGTCGTGATTGCGATGGCGCTCGTGGCCCCTTGCGCGTACGCCGCGGAGCCGCCGGTGCTCGCGAAGGCACGGGCGCTGTACAACGCGGCCGATTATGACGGGGCGATTGCGGCCGCCGTCCAGGCCCGGACGCAGCCCGGCGGCGCCGATGCCGCCGCGCTCGTGGAGGCCCGTGCTCATCTCGAACGGTATCGGCAGACGGCGGATTCCGCCGACCTGGGAGCCGCCCGCGACGCATTGAGCGCGGTCCATTCGTCGGCCCTCATGCTCCGCGATCAGCTCGACTTTCTCGTGGGTCTTGGGCAGTCGCTGTATTTCGGCGAGCTGTTTGGTCCCGCCGCGGAATTGTTCGACACGGCAATCGAGCGCGGAGCCTTCCTGCCGGCACGCGATCGGATGATGCTCCTCGATTGGTGGGCGACCGCGCTCGATCGCGAGGCGCAAGCGAGCGAGCCCGACCGCCGCGCGCGGCTCTACGAACGGATGGCGGCGCGGATGGGAGAGGAGCTGCGCCGCGATCCGGGCAGCGCTCCCGCCAACTACTGGCGAGCGGTCGCCGCGCGCGGCGTTGGCGATATCGACGCGGCGTGGGACGCCGCGGTCGCGGCGTGGGTACGCGCGCCACTGGATTCAGAGACGTCGGTGTGGCTGCGGTCCGACATCGATCACCTCGTGACGCAGGCAATCATCCCGGAGCGCGCACGCACACGCCCCGCACGCGATCAGGCCGATGCCACGGAAGCCTTACGCAGTCAGTGGGAGTCTGTAAAACAACAATGGAAGTAATTCGGCTCAAGGCTTAGCATCCCGCCAGTTGTCCGCGATGCCGACGTCCACCGTCAGCGGCACGTCGAGGGTAACGGCGCCTTCCATCCGCTCGCGCACCAGCGCTGCAGCGCTTTCGGCTTCGTCGCGCGGCGCCTCGAACAAGAGCTCATCATGCACGGTCAGGATCATCCTGGTGCGCAGCCGCTGCGCGGCGAGTGCGGCATGGAGGTCGATCATCGCGCGTTTCAGGATGTCCGCCGCGGTGCCCTGGATGGGCATGTTGACCGCCTCGCGTTCCGATTGGGTGCGCATCTGGAAATTCCGGCTCGTCAGATTGGGCACGAGCCGCCTGCGCCCGAACATCGTCCGCACTACGCCCGATTGGCGGGCGTCTTCGAGCATGGTGTCGATGAACGCACGGACGCGCGGAAAACCCCTGAAGTACGCGTCGATGAATTCCTGTGCGGCCTCCTGCGTGACATCGATGTCCTTCGCAAGGGTAAAGGGGGTTTTTCCGTACAGCACCGCGTAATTGACCATCTTCGAACGGCTGCGCAGCTCGTGCCGGTCGAGTCCGCTATCGGCGCCGAATAGTTTCAGGGCCGTCCTGTCGTGAATGTCCTCGCCGCTGCGAAACGCTTCGATGAGCGACTCTTCGCCGGCCATGTGCGCGAGCACCCGCAGCTCGATCTGCGAATAATCAGCGGAGATCAGGACGTTGCCTGGTGCGGCGATGAAGGCGCGGCGGATCTCGCGTCCCAGCTCGGTCCGGATCGGGATGTTCTGCAGATTCGGATCCGAGCTGCTCAAGCGGCCCGTCGCGGCAATCGCCTGATTGAAGCAGGTGTGCACGCGCCCGGTTTCTGGATGCACCAGCAGCGGGAGCGCGTCGATATACGTGCTTTTCAATTTGTGCAGGCCGCGCCAATCGAGCACCAGGCGAGGCAACTCGTGGTTGAGAGCCAGCTCCTCGAGTACGTCCGCCGCCGTCGACACCGAGCGTGTCTTTCCAGTCTTTTTCAGCGCAGGTAGTTTCAGCTTCTCGAAGAGGATCTCGCCGAGCTGTTTCGGCGAGTTCACGTTGAACTGCTCGCCGGCAAGCTCCCAGATTCGCGCCGTGTGCTGGGCCAGCGCCTGCTCGATATGCTGCGACTGCGCCGCTAGCGCCGGGCCGTCAATCCGGATGCCGGCCCGCTCGACATCGGCGAGGACGGGGATCAACGGCATCTCGAGATCGCGATACACCTCCTGGAGCTGGTCCGTCACGAGTAGAGGCGCCAGCCTGTTGGACAGCTGACGCGCGAGGTCGGCGCGCTCGCCGGCGAACGTGAGGAACGCTTCAGGCGTTACGCGAGCGAACGAGACGGACTTCGCGCCGCGGCCGCACACGTCCTCTTCCGTCAAGGCCTTGTACCCGAGATGCTCGAGCGACGATTCTTCGAGCGGATGACCGGGCCGGGTCGCATCGAGGAGGTAGCTTGCCAGCATCGAATCGAATTCGAGGCCTCCAAGCACGATGCCGTGACGCGCGAGGAGCAGCGCGTCGAATTTCAGATCGTGCCCGAGCTTTCGGATCGAGGGATCCTCGAGCAACGGCCGCAGTTGCTCGAGGGCGGCCGTGCGCGGAAGCTGAGCCGAGGCGCTGGCACCCGACAGCAGGTCGTTGTTCGAATCTCCCCCCGCATGGCCGAGCGGCACGTACCGAGCGTGTCGATCGCGCACCGAAAACGCCAAGCCGACAATGGCCGCCCGCATCGCCGACGGCTCAGTGGGGATCACGCGCAGCGCGAACTCGCCGGCGGTACGCAGCTCGGACATCAGCGCGTCGAGCTCTGCCGGCGTACGCACGAGCGCATAATCTTTCTCGACGCTGTCCGCGGTCGGCGCGTACTCGTTGACCAACGTGCGGAAGGCAAGGCGCGAGAACAGTTCGTAGCAGCGCTCGCGCGAAGCGCCGCGATACTTCAATGCGTCGAAGTCGACATCGACCGGCACGTCGGTCCGGATCGTCACCAGTTCACGGCTTTGCAGCGCCGCCGCTCGATGCGCGACGAGCGCATCACGCTGTTTCGGCTTCAGTTCTCCGGCCTTGTCCAGGAGCGTGTCGAGGCTGCCGTACTGCGTGAGCAGATCGATCGCCCCCTTCTTGCCGATTCCAGGGACGCCCGCCACGTTGTCGCTGGTATCGCCGACGAGTGCGAGCACGTCGACCACCTGCGACGGCTGCACGCCGAACTTCTCGATGACGCCCTGCGCATCGAACCAGACGCCGTCCTCGCGCGGGTCGTAGACGCGGATGCCGTCGTGGACGAGCTGGAAGAAGTCTTTGTCGATCGAGACGATCGCCACCTCGAAGCCGTCCGACGCGGCACGCCGCGCCAGCGTGCCGATCACATCGTCTGCCTCGTAGCCAGCCGCGGTCACGATCGGGACGCCAAGCGCTTCGCACGCCTGATGGACCCAGTTGATCTGCTCGGCAAGGTCGTCGGGCATGGCGGCGCGATTCGCCTTGTAGTCGTCCACGATCCGGTCGCGGAACGTCGGTCCTGCAAGATCGAACGACGCCGCAATGTAGGCTGGCTTGTGATCGGCAATGAGCTTTCGCAGCATCGTGACGAACACGTAGACCGCGTGCGTCGTCTGTCCCTCCTGATTCGACAGACCCCTCCCGCGAAACGCATGATACGCGCGGTACATCTGCGAACTACCATCGATCAGGAAGAGCGTAGGCCGGGACATGTCGGTGAGTCGGGATGCTGCGGGGGCTTTACGGCGGGCCCGAAAGGGCTCGCCCTTCGTAAGGATATCATTCGAGTAGATGCGTTCGTGGGTTGTGATCGCGCTCGCCGCGGCCGTTGCTGCCGCCGGCTGTGGCGGCCTGCTGAAGAAGCAATACGAGTACGAAGAAGAGCTCTACCTGTCGCTGGACGGGTCGGCGACGCTCAGCGTGAACGCCTCGGTGCCGGCCCTCGTGGCGTTGCGGGGTGTCGACCTGAACGTCAGGCCGCGCGCCCGTTTCGATCGCGATCGGCTGCGAGCGTTCTACGAAGGGCCGGGCGTCACGGTCACCTCCGTCAGCTCGTCGCGCCGGTACGGCCGCCGGTTCGTGCACGTCAGCATCGACGTTGCGAACGTGCGATCCCTTCAGCGGCTGGTACCGTTCGCGTGGTCATCCTACCGGTTCGATCGCGATGGAGATGTGTACGAGTTTAAACAGACCGTGGGTGCGCCTGCGGCGGGAAAGACCGTCGAGGACGTTGGATGGGATGGCAGCGAGCTGATCGCGTTCCGGCTGCACCTGCCGAGCAAGATCCCGTTTCACAACGCGCCATCCCGCCAGGTCGAACGCGGAAACATCCTCGAGTGGGAACAGCCGCTCACAGATCGCCTTCAGGGCACCCCGATCGACATCCAGGTGCAGATGGAAACGCAGTCGATTCTCGCGCGCACGCTGTTGCTCTTCGGATCAACGATCGTGGCGGCGATCCTGACGTTCGCCGCCGTGATCTGGTGGGTGTCCCGCCGGGGCCGGAACTCGGAGATCGCCGAGTCCCCTTCCTGAAAAAACCAACCACCTTCGAGACCTTCGTTCCTTCGTGGTCAGACCCGGTTCAAATTAGAGATGTTCGAGCTCCTGCTGCATCTCGGCGTCGGTCTTCAGATCGTTGGTCACTGAGAAGGCGCCAAACCCGGTGGCAAGCGACCGGGCAAGCATCCGGTCGGTATTGCTGTTGACGACGCCGTCGAGTGTCACGTGTCCGTTCTCGACGATGATGTGGATCGGGGGGTTGGCCATCGATCCGTAGTTCCAGAATGACGAGTTTCCATAGATCGCGCGGGCGATCCGGAAGCGCAGCTCGTCATCGTACTGTGACACCGGCAGCACCGTCATCTGGTTGACCACACGGTCTACGCCGTCGATCTTCGCGACGCGCTTTTCGATGTCGGTTTTCTTGTATGGCATCGTGACCTTACCGGTCAGCGTGACAGTACCGTCGTTGATTTGCATGTGGACGGCGTCGAAGATCGAGAACTGCGAATAGGTCAGCACCTGCTTCGAGACATCGCGGGCGACCTGCAAGTCCTTCCGATCGGCCGCCCACGCGGGCGCGCTCAGCGCGAGCACAACCGTTACTGCGGCAATAATCCTGGCAAACATGTTCGTGACCTCCTCATAAGCGAAGCTTCATCCGGCCTCTACCGGTTCACTCCGGCCGGGGCACGCACTCTCCTCTGAGGCAAGGTGTTTGCCAGCGCGAAATCTGAGAAATCAGGCCTGTTTGTGCCGATCCTGGCGATGGCGTCCTCGCCACCGGACAGGCCATCAGAGGACGCGAGCTACAGAAGGACCATCGTGGCGATCCCGAGCGCAATCAGGATGATTTGGCGAAGCGAGCTGGCGTCGGTGCGGCCGCGATGCAGGCCCGGAATCAGGTCTGCCATCGCGACGTAGAGAAAACTCGACGCCGCCAGCACGAGGAAGTACGGCAAGGTCCGGGGAACGATATCGAACGCCAGAAAAGCGCCAATCGCACCAGCGGCGCTGGCCAGCGCGGACAGCACATTGAGCACCAGTGCCTTCCGGCGCGAGTACCCGGCGTGCAGAAGAATCGCAAAATCGCCGATCTCCTGTGGGATCTCATGCGCGGCGACGGCGACCGCCGTACTGACGCCAAGCGGCACCGACGTCAAGACGGCTGCGGCGATGACCGCGCCGTCCACGAAGTTGTGAAACGTGTCGCCGATCATCACCGACGCGACGGTACTCTCGTGCACCTCGCAGTCATGCGTGTGACAGTGTCGCCAGAGCACGAGCTTCTCGAGAATGAAGAAGAGCAGGATGCCGCCGAGCAACGTCGCGAACACGCGGGCGGCTGGAAGCGATTCGAGCGATTCCGGGAGCAATCCCATCATCGAAATCCCGAGCAACGCACCGACAGCGTAACTAACCAGCCACGGGATGAGCTTCGCGCGAAATGGATCGCGGATCAGGAGGACGCCGGAGGCGACAAGGAGGCCGCCCAGGCCGCCGAGGAGGCTGAGCCCCAGCGCAATCCAGAAGGTGGACACGAGTTCGGATGATAGCCCGTGTCCTCTGGATTTGGGGTATTGGACTTATGACTTATGAAGCGACGTATCCCCGGCGCGCGCGAACCTGCAGGCGACGGTCCTTGAGCTCCACCTTGATGGCGTGCCAGCGCCCATCTTTCTGCCCGGCGCTGTTGTAACCAATGTAGTACTGCTTGCTCAATTCGTCGGCGATGTGCTCGGTTGCCGTATTGAGATCGCCGAAGCCGCGGACGATTTCGGTCCGGCCTCCGGTATCGTCGGTGACCGCCCGGAGCGCGTCTTCGTTCACACGTTCGCTGCCGGTCCGGCCCCACGTGCCTCCGCCGATCGGCGGAAACTGGATCTGCGGCGCCAGCTGTGGACCCAGCGGGAAGCGCCCGCCGGGAAAACGCCCGCGGCCACCAGGAATCGGGATGGGGAACCGAGGCGTGGTCGGGCGCCGAGGCTGAGGGACGTAGGTGCTGACCGCGGTGCCGTCGACGCCGAGCGCGTACACCATCACTTCGCTTTCGCGAATCAGATTTCGCAGCTGGCCAACGGTCGTCCGGCTGTTGGTGTCGTTGCCGTCGGAGATCACGAGCAGCGCTTTCTTCTGGTTGCGACCGTCGGCGGCGATCGGGAGTGCGCGCGCAATGGCGTCGTACATGGCAGTTCCGCCGGCGGCGGTTGTCTCACCGACGGCGCGGCTGATCGCGCGTCGGTCGTAGGTCCATCCCTGCAGCAGATCGGGCACGCTGGCGAACTGCATGAAGAACAGCTCGTCGTCTTTGCCTAGCAGATCGTAGATGAAGCGATCGATGGCGCTGCGCGCCGCTGACATCTTGTCGGGTGTCATGCTGCCGCTGGTATCGAGCAGGATCCCGAGGCTGACAGGCACGCGTTCATTGCTGAAGTTGGTAATTTCCTGTCGCTGACCGTCTTCGTACACGGTGAAGTCGTCTTTGGTCAGGCCGGACACGAAGTGGCCGTCCTGGTCGCTGACCGTAGCGGTCACGTTAACGAGCTCGACACCGCTTTTGAAGCGGAAGCCCTCGTCGCCCTGCTGCGACGCGGCTCCCGTCGACGTCTGGGCGCCGACCGCCGCAACCGCGGCCGCCGTAAATGACAATAGGAACGCGAGGCGAAGGCGAATGGCGCGCATCGAACTACCTCACAGCTTGTGCGAGTTGTACCTGATTGCTGCGACGATCGACGTGCCGTACGATCCCTTGGCCCGTCCGGAAGCTCACGCGATAGCGAGCGACATCTGACACATTGGGCACGGCCACCACGAACGGCGACTCGTCGCCGGGTGCAAGCGAGGCGAACTCGAGCGGCGCTCGACCGCTCGCGACGAACCCTCCGTTACGGTCGAATGCAAACACCACCGCGGTCACTCCATTCACGGCAGTGCCGGCTGTGGGGTTGTGAACCAGCCCCGAGACCGTCAGCGTCGTGCCCTCGCGCTGATGGCGCATCGAGACCAGTTCGAGCGGCCGAGCGCTACTCACGTCGGACGCCGATGCACCGCTGCTCCGCGTGCCAATGATCGCACCGATGACGATCATGATCGTCATGACAGCGCCGACTGCCACCCTGATCAGCGGCCGGCCGTGAATGCCGTCGTCACCCCTATCGAACACCGATCCTACGGCAACTCGCGGTCCCGCGGCGGCCGATGTTGTCGAGGTGGTTTGGCCCGTCGAAGCCCTGGGCGAAGGGGGGTCCATGGCGGTCGAAAGGACGGCGATCCGTGCCGTTGCGCGTTCCCGCTCCTCACGGCCTATCCGCCAGGACAGGGCGCCAAAACCGACGGCCGCCGCAATGGACAACGTGGTGACAATCAGTAGCACAACATCCATGAATTCGCTCCATTAACGCAGCGTGAATTCGACAGCCACCTCTACCAGGACATCCACCGGGATGCCCTTGCGACGCGCCGGATCGAAGCGCCATTGCCGCACGGCGTAGATGGCGCGCTCTTCGAGGCCGGCGCCAAGGCCGTGGAGCACGCGCACGGTGCCCACCGTACCGTCGCGACGGATCACGATCTCCAGCAGCACGTCGCCGGTGACGTTGCGGCGCCTCGCATCTTCCGTGTATTCGGCCTTGACCTCGCGAAGGAGTCGAGGCGGCGAAACACCACTCCCTGGCCGATACGGTCCGCCGCCGGTGCCGCCGCCTTCGCCATCGTCGATCCCTGAACCAAGGCCCCCACCGTTACCCGTGCCCTGGCCTGGGCCGACACCGCCCCCCGTTCCGGGGCCGTGACTGTCCGGACCGTCGGCCGCGTGCTCGATTGCGCCTTCTCGGTCGCGATCGTTCGAGGCCACTGTTTCCACAGGCGCCACGATCACCTTTGCAGGCTCCGGCTCAGGCGCTGGGGCGGGCGGCGGTTGAATGACGGGCTCTGCGGGCGTTGGCTTCGGCGATTCATCGCGCGCAGTCGTGATCACCGGTTTCTCGGTGACCAGAGGAACGGACACCTGCAGGCGGCTTTCGCCACGGCGCGCCAGCTTTGGGGCCGGTCGAGGCTGACGCAGGCCGCCGCCGCCCCCGCCTCCACCCGGTCCCGGGCTCAGAAGAAAGACGAGGTGCGTCTCGTCGCGGACGGTGTCGTCGAGTGCCGCAGTCTCAATCCGGCCCATCGACAGCCATACGGCCAACGCTACGAGAGCGACGTGAGCGACGAAGGAAACGACTGCTGGATCCCTTGCATCGCGCGGTGCCGTGTTCGGTGTAAAAAGAGCGAGCGCCGGACGTGCCTGCAAAGCCACCGCTGCCTCGCGCAGGCGCCCGCCCGCCTTCGCCGCATCCTTCAAGGTGAGAAAGCGGGTCCCGGGTATGAATTTCAGGTGGCCGGCTGCGATCAGCGTGCGGACGGCGTCCATCGGGACGCCGGCGGCTCGGGCGACCTCTGTAGTCGTGAAGACTTCATCGGGGGGGACCTGGGACATCGAAGGTAAGGTGGCTCAAGGCAAAAGCCTTGCCTCATTGCGACGGGTAATTCAGGCCGGATAATGCCGAAAAAGCGATCGATGTGCCCTCGGTTGGACGGTTGGGCTGTCCTCACCCGAAGGCGTGTTTATGCTTTGATGCCTTCCGCGAACCTGTAACCCTCGCGTTCCGCGAGGACCCGAACCGGTCGAAAGCCCGCCGCCTCGAGCGCGCCGACCACCCCGCCAGACACCGCGTACGCATCGTCTGGGTGCGGTTGCCGAAGCAGACCCCTCAGGCCGCCGGCGGCGCCAGGTTCGATCGTCATCACGCGGCCGCCCGTTCGCAGCACGCGATGCCATTCACGCAACGCCGCCGTTCGTGCGTTCGTGTCGAGTGACGACACGAGTCCACGCATGCTGTGGGCGATCAGGAGATCAAACGCGCCGCTCTCGAACGGCAGCGTCGCGAGCGGCGTCACCTGCACGTCGACCAGCACGCCGGCGCGTGCCGCCGCTGCGCGCGCGCGTGCCGCGTCCGCGTTGTCGGTCACAACTATCGCCGCGTTACCGCTGAGACCGACCTTCGCGGCAAGGGCGCTTGCAAGTCCGGGATCGTCGATACCGATCTGCAGCAGGCGTTCGCCCATGCGCACCGCGCTCATCGTTACAGGCAGCGGCTCGACGCGGGATTTGCGCAAAAACATGCGATTTTCCTCATGATATAGTCAGCGATTGTGACTTCACCAGCTCAAATCGCCCCTGCACGCGGCAAGCTTGGCGTGCTCCTCGTCGGGCTCGGCGCGGTGGCGACGACGACGATTGCCGGCGTGTTCGCGATTCGCAAAGGCATCGCGCTGCCGATCGGATCGCTGACACAGATGGGCACTATTCGTCTCGGGAAACGGACGGAGGGGCGCTCGCCGAAGATCAAGGATTTCGTCCCGCTCGCGGATCTCGCCGACATCGTCTTTGGCGGCTGGGACATCTTCGAAGAGGACTCGTACGCCGCTGCGCGGACGGCGGGCGTGCTGGAGACGTCTCAACTCGATCAGATCCGCGGCGAGCTCGAGGCGATTCGCCCGATGCCCGCAGTCTTTGATCAGCGCTACGTCAAGCGGCTGCAGGGTCCAAATGTCAAGAAGGGGAAGAACAAGCGCGATCTTGCGGAGCAGGTGATTGCCGACATCCGCGCGTTCAAGGAAACGCACGGCTGTGATCGCCTCGTCATGGTGTGGACCGGCAGCACCGAGGTCTACATGAAAGAGACGGCGGTGCATGCGTCACTGGCGTCATTCGAAAGAGGGCTCGAGCAGAGCGACGATGGGATCCCGTCGAGCATGGTGTACGCGTACGCGGCGCTTCGCGAAGGGATCGCATTCGCCAATGCCGCGCCGAATCTCACCGCGGACATTCCCGCCATGCTCGAGCTCGCCGCCCGTACCGGATCGCCGGTCGCGGGTAACGACATGAAAACGGGACAGACACTGATCAAGACGATCATCGCGCCCGGCCTCAAGGCGCGCCTCCTCGGCGTGCGCGGGTGGTACTCGACCAACATCCTCGGCAACCGCGACGGCGAGGTGCTCGACGATCCGGAGTCGTTCAAGACGAAGGAAGAGAGCAAGAAGTCGGCGCTCGACTACATCTTCCAGCCCCACCTGTACCCCGAGCTGTACAAAGATCTCTGCCACGTCGTGCGGATCAACTACTACCCGCCGCGCGGCGATAACAAGGAAGGCTGGGATAACATCGATCTGATCGGCTGGCTCGGATATCCGATGCAGCTGAAGATCAACTTCCTCTGCCGCGACAGCATCCTGGCCGCGCCGATCGTTCTCGATTCGGCATTGTTCCTGGACCTCGCGAAGCGGGCCGGCATGTCGGGCATTCAGGAGTGGCTCTCGTTCTACTTCAAGGCGCCGATGCACGCGCCGGAGGTCTACCCGGAGCACGATCTGTTCATTCAGCTGATGAAGCTGAAGAACACCCTGCGCCACCTGCAGGGCGAGGAGCTGATTACCCACCTCGGACGCGAGTATTACGATTGACCCTTCGGCGCACGCTCGGGGTCATCCCGACCAAGGTCGAGGGATGACCCAGGCGGTTCTGCTTGGCGGCCTCTTCATCGGAGTGCTGTCCGCGCTGCCCATTGTCAACATCCCCAACTGCTGCTGCCTCTGGATTATTGGGGGCGGCGTGTTCGCCGTCTATGTGGCGCAACAGGATCAACCGCTTCCGATAGGTCTCCTCGAGGGAGCCAGGATTGGGGTTCGCGCCGGCATCGTCGGCGCGGTGATCTGGCTGATCGCGTCGATGGCCGTCGACCTCATGGTGGCGCCGTTGCAGCAGCGTGCTGCGGATTTGATATTGCGCAACGCGTCCGACGTGCCTCCGGACGTGAGGTCGTGGCTGGAGGGACTTGGCGATCGGGCATCCGCGCCTTTCCGGTTCGTGGTGGGATTCCTCTTTCAGCTGTTCATCGCCGCGCCTTTCGCCGGACTCGGAGGACTGCTTGGCGCGGCGATCTTTGGCACCGAAATACCACGTGCACACGATGGAGGGTCCTGAGGCGCTGGTGTATCCTTACCCGCTCAAATATTCATCGGGGTCCGCATAGACCATGGCAGAAAAGAAACCACCGACAGATATCGCCGATCTCCTTCAGGAAGACCGGACATTTCCACCGTCGAAAGAATTCCGTGCGCAGGCCAACATCAACGACGAAGGCGTCTACGCGCGCGCCGACGCGGATCCCGAGGGTTTCTGGGCTGCCTTTGCGTCCGAGCTCGAATGGTCGACCCCCTGGACGAAGGTGCTCGAATGGAAACCTCCGCATGCGAAGTGGTTCGTCGGCGGCACCATCAACGCGAGCGTCAACTGCGTCGATCGTCACATCCGAGGACCGCGCCGTAACAAGGCGGCGCTGATCTGGGAAGGCGAGCCTGGCGACCGCCGCACGCTGACGTACTTCGACCTCTATCGCCAGGTCAGCCAGTTCGCGAACGTGCTGAAGTCGCTCGGCGTCAAACGCGGCGATCGCGTCGCGATCTACCTCCCGCTCATTCCGGAGCTCGCGATCGCGATGCTGGCGTGCGCGCGTCTCGGCGCGGCGCACTCCGTCGTGTTCGGCGGGTTCAGCTCGGAATCGCTCCGCGACCGCATCAACGACGCGCAATGCAATCTGCTCATCACCTCCGACGGCGGATGGCGCCGAGGCTCGATCGTGCCGCTCAAGCAGATGGCCGACGAGGCGCTGACGGGCACGCCCTCCATCAAGAATGTTGTCGTCGTGCAGCGGCTCCAC
>Ga0070699_100000696_pt1 | contig 31293 bp, 27 predicted proteins | sample KBSK1503metaG_FD_65473 | JGI IMG/M metagenome (GOLD analysis project Ga0070699, IMG submission 65473) | Corn, switchgrass and miscanthus rhizosphere microbial communities from Kellogg Biological Station, Michigan, USA - KBS K1-50-3 metaG | ecosystem: Host-associated > Plants > Roots >...
ACAACTGGAGATTCACCACCGCCTGCTGTCCGACCAGCAGCTCCAGCCCGCTTCGGGTGATCACCGCGAATCCTTGCAGTTGCGCGGTGATGCGATAGGCGCCGGTCCGCAAGGGAATCTGGAACACTCCGCGCTCGTCAGTCACCCCTTCAAACGTGTTCCCCGATGCCTCATGGACCGCGGTCACCGTGACCCCGGGCAGCACCCCGCCCGTGGTATCGGTCACCGTCCCACTGAGTGTCGCTTCTTGTGCGTACGCGAAAACGGGCAGCACCAAGATCGCAATGATTCCGACGAGCCGTCGAAAATTACCAGATCTCATTAGCTTCTCCTCGTATCCATGTTCAACGTGGCGGCGGAAACGAATCGCACCGGCGTCAAGGAGCGACGCGGACGCACCCTTATACACCGAGGCCCGCTGAGTGCGACCACGGCTTTGAGTTGCCATAACTGTGCGCAAAACCGTCGGAGTAACGGACTTCTCCGGCTTGAGGCTCACGCCATCATCGCGACCGCAATGACCGCGAGCGTGGTACCCACCACGATGACGAGCGTGTAGGTGAAGAGCACGAATGCCGTACGCCCGGCGGCCAGGGGCCAGCGCCCGCCATAGGCCGTGTGAAACGCGACGAGCGTGTACCCGATGAGAAAAAACAGCTGCACGAACGACAGCACGTTGCCGAGCGGTTTCATCTTCAGCAAATCCAGCAGCACCGTGACCGTGAGTACGGTGAAGTAGGCCGCGTGGACGTGCAGTGCGAAGTACAAGTGCTGCGGATAGTTCTTACCTGCCCTGCGGGTCACGAGCTGCACGAGCAATGCACTCACCGGAACGAGCACGAACATCACGCGAGGGGCCCAGTGTATCTGCGCGTCGGCGATCGCCGCGTTTGCCTTTTCCGGCGTCGTCTCGGTGATCCCGAGCGCGCGGCCAAGCGTATTGATCTCGATCGCCTCGTCCGCATCGAAGACGCCCTCATTGGCGACAAGTACCGACGCGCTAAAGAACGCGATGCTGAAGATCAAGTACAGCCGGAGAGGCGAGACGTAACGCGCCTTGCGTCCCGTAAAATACTCGCGCGTCAGAAAGCCTGGCCGCGTCAGCAGCAGGCGCATCGACCGGAAAATCTTGCTATCGACGTGCAACAGCTCGTGCGTGAGGTCGTGAAAGAAGTCGTGCAGCGTCGGATTGATCGGCCCGGCTTTCTGGCCGCACTCCGGGCAGTAGTGACGACTCAGCGGTGTGCCACAGTTCGGGCACTCCAGCAAATCTTCCCCAAACAGCCACATAGCAGCCACTTTACAGCGCGCTCCTCGTGCGTTGGAGTCCGGATTCTAGCGCAGTCTCATCGCGCGACCGCTTCGCCGCCTCACCTTTTTCCACGACGTCCGACTGGAGCGCCGGCTCGAATGGCGGCTGGCACGACGGAGGGGCGCCCCGGTCATCCCAAATCCGAAATAGATGTTCAGGGGCCTTTCACGGCTCGCGCCGTGTGTCTGTTCAGCGAGCTGTGGGCGTGTCCAGCGCGCCGTATTCCAGTCCAGTGAGTTGGCGGACGTGTTGACCGAGGCGTATTTCTGTTCAGCGAGCCGAGAGACGCGTCGAGCGGGGCGCGCGACAGGTTGTTCGCGCCGTGGGCGTGTTTATCGAGCTGTGTTTCGGTCTCGTTCGTTCGCAGACGTCTTCAGTACGTCCGCAATTCTCTTGTCGCGCCGGTACAAATTTTTTTGGCGCCGTATTTGTCTTGCCGCGGCGGTTGGCGCCTTGCCGCCGCCATATGGTTCTTGCGGCCGCGTGGGCCCGTTCCAACGTCCCGGGGCGTCTTGCCGCGCTCCTGCCGGGGGACCAATTCGATGTCCTGATCCGTGGTCGGACCCATCGGCAGGTGTATCCAACGTGAACGTAACGGCGGACCCTTCCGTCTCTACCCGCGGGCGAGCGCTGCTTTTACCCGCGCGGGTGTGAACGGTGCGGTGCGCAGCCTGACTCCGGTCGCATCGAACACCGCGTTGGCGACTGCCGCTGCAACGGGTGCTGTCGCGGCTTCCCCCGCGCCAAGCAGCGGCTGGTCGGGGTGGTTGATCAGGATCACGTCAATCGCGGGCACTTCGGGGAACTTCAGAATCGGATAGCTCGTCCAATCGACGCTCGTTACATGCGAGCCGTCGAACGTGACTTCCTCGTGCAGCGTCCGACTCAGCGTCTGCGCGATGCACCCTTCAACCTGATTGCGCAGGCCGTCCGGATTGACGATGAGCCCGCAATCGTGTGCGCAGGTGACGCGCCGTACCTGAATCCGGCCGCTCGAAGGATCGACCGCCACCTCCATCGCCATCGCGACGTAGTTCTCGGCCTGCTTGTAGCGCATGTACGCGAAGCCGCGGCCGACGAGGAGGTTGCCCTGCCTCGCGCGGGGATTCGGTGAGGTGCGTGGCTCCCAGCGGAATGCGGAGGCCGTCCGGCTGATGGCGTCGAGCGCGCGCGGGTCGGTCAAGCGCTTCATGCGGAATTCAACAGGGTCCACGCCGGCGGCCGCGGCGAGCTCGTCTGTGAACGCTTCAACCGCGAACACGTTCGCAATCTTGCCGGGCGCGCGGAGATTTGACAGCTGCAGCGGCGTCCCCTTGATCAGGTGCGCAACGACGCGGACGTGGTCCGTGTCGTACGGAGGATCGCCGTTCTGCGTGATCGCGCCGGAGCCGGTGCCGTGCTCCTGCGAGATCCGCGCAGCGTCGGCGGCGAGGAGCGCGCGCGCTCCCGGCGCCGCGTTCGGCACCCACATCTCGGTCTCCCACGCGACGATCCGTCCGGCGCCATCGAGCCCGGCACGGAGATCAAGCAGCTGCTGCGGTCCTTTCGGATCCCAGCCATGTTCGTCGTGGCGCATCCACTGCACACGAACGGGCTGGCCGACGGTCTTCGACAGGAGGAGCGCGTCGGCTGCGACGTGGTCGCCGCCGTTCGTGCCGTACGATCCCGAGCCATCGAGAAAGATGACGCGCATCTTCTCCGGCGGCAGGCCGAACACTTTCGCCAGGTTGGTGCGAAGGCCGTGGATCCCCTGCGACGCGCACCAGACGGTCGTGCTCCCATCAGCGCGCACATCGGCAACGGCGCATGACGGGCCAAGCGACGCGTGGCTCTGAAACGGCCAGAAGTAGGTCGCCGACAACGTCTTCGCGGCCCCTCGCATCGCCGTCGGCGCATCGCCGCGATTGACGATTGACTGATCCCGCTCGAGCGCGGCCGTGCGCGAATAGCGGTCGAGATCCTGGTGGCCGGGCAGCGCCTGCCAGTCCGTCCACGTTGCCTTGAGCGCCGTGGCCGCGCGCACCGCGGCCCACTCGTCCTTCGCGACAACGGCGAGGAAGCTCTCGATCCGGACGACACGCGTGTCGGGGATTCCGCGGATTGACGATTCATCCACGGAGACGAGAGTCGCGCCGATCGCGGGTGGACGGATGATGCGGCCGTGCAGCATGCCGGGCAGCGTGAAGTCCTGAACGTACACATGACGTCCGGTGCACTTGTCCGGCACGTCCGGTCTCGGCAGCGGCTTGCCGATGGACGTGTGTCGTGCCGCGGGTGTAAGCGGCGCCTTGGCGTCGACCTTGAGTGCGAATCGCCGATCGCCAATCAGCGTACCGATGCCGACGCCGGCGCCGCCCGCCAGCGGACGGACTTCGCCGTCGATAATCGTCAGTCCGCCAGCCGGACGATTGAGCTGCGTGGCGCCGAGCTCCAGCAGCGCCCGACGTGCGGTCGCGGCGGCCGCTCGGATCTCCGTACCGCCGCGCGTGAGGCCCGTGCTCCCGCCCGTCCCGCCCTGATCGGGGCACAGGCTGGTGTCGCCCTCGACGATTGAGACACGCGTCGGCGCCACGCCGAGCTCCTCGGCGGCCATTTGCGCCAGCGCGATTCTCAGGCCGGTTCCGACATCAACCTTGCTTGTGTAGAGCGTGACGGAACCGTCGGCATGAATTGCGAGCAGACCGTCGACTTCGCCTGGATCGAGTGGTCTCGGGTTAATGCCGGAGGATGCAGGCGCCTGCGCAGCACCCTGATCCCCGGATCGACCCTCGGATCGACGAGGCCCGACAGCAAACGCAAAGCTCACGACGAGGGCGCCGCCCGCCTTCAGCAGATCGCGCCGCGAGATCGAAGCAGGTGCCTGTGTGTGCATGATTACACCTGTTGTGAGGCGCGCATGACTGCGCTGAGGATACGGGTGTGCGTCCCGCACCGACAGAGGTTGCCCGCCAATCCCTGCTTGATCTGTTCGAGCGTCGGTTTCGGCGTCCGTTCCAGCAGTGCCTTGGCGGCCATGATCATGCCGTTGGTGCAGTAGCCGCACTGGGCCGCCTGCTCGGCGATGAACGCGGCCTGCACCCGATCCGGTTTTTCAGGTGTGCCGAGTCCCTCGAGGGTGGTGATGTCGCGTCCGGCCGCGGCACTGACACGCAAGGTGCAGGAGCGCGTAGCCGTCTTGTCGACCAGGACGGTGCACGCTCCGCATTGTCCGAGACCACACCCGAACTTGGGGCCGTGCAGCGCCAGCGGGCCGCGAAGCGCGTAGAGGAGTGGCTGCGCCGGATCCCAGCTTTCGACTGAGACCGGGCGCCCATTGAGCCGGAACGTGTACTGGGGCATGTGGGACTCCCCCTTGAAAATTCGGCGCGTGTCCGGCGACAACGACGGGTTGTCGCTGACGCCGATTCTACCTTCATAAAGGCTTTTTCGAGGTCGCTGACACGGCCACGACGTGGTAGATGAAGTGCGTCTTCACGCCCACGGCGATCAGATCCTGCATGACGCTCGGGAACTCGTCGGCGATCGCCAGGGTCTGTGTCTTTGCGCGGGCGATGTCCGCCGGCGAAGAGCCGTACACAGTGGCTCCTGCCGATCGACATGGAGAATCAGAACGTCTTCAGGAACTCGATCAGCGCGCGCTTGTCCGGGTCCGGGAGCATGGTTCCGAACAGATGTCCGCGATTGACGATGAAGTCCGGGCATTTGCTCAAGGCGAGCAAGGGGTCCACCAGATCCTTGAACGTGTCACGGGCCTGCGCATCGGTGGCGTTTCTCGGCAGCGCCACCAGATCGCCGGCGACCTTGGCCGCCAGCGCCGCAACTCTCGTCTGATACTGCAGTCGCACAGCCGGATCCGAGTCTTCCGAGAGAAGTCTCAGGTTAGCGAGAAGATTGACGGGCGTTCCCGCGGGTATGGGCCCCACCTCGATACCCCCATCGTCGGCGAGTATCTTCGGCAGCAGCACCGACGAGGGCAGCTTTCGAAGGAAGTCAGGGAGGTAGCCGCCGGCGACCCGCAGGTAGGTCGTCTCCGTTGTGCGGTCGATCCGTCCTGGAATCTTGTCGCCGAGCAGGCTGTCCTTCTCGCGCTTCTCGGGCCACAGCATCTGTTCGATCGAACCCTGGAACGATCGCAGCCGTCCCTCGACCGACGGCGAAGACTCGAAGGGACCGACGCTGTTGTTCAGAAGGAAGGGCGCCGTCGACCAGACGCTGACCAGCGACGGAGGCCGCGTATAGCCGCGACCACCGGCCGGCATCTCGTAGGTCTGAGGCGCGCCGGTGTATGGGTGATACCACGTGATGCTGCCGACCGACGGCAGGTCCTTGTACGTCTGCGACGAAAAATTGTCCCAGATGTTGTCCTTGATCGCGTTGGTCGCCAGCGGACTGCACGCATTCGTCTGGAGCAGCGTCACCGGCACTCGAAACTCGGCCGAGAGGTAGTTGTCGTCGAGGAAATCCTTTGCCAGGACGATCTGCCGCATCCTGTCCTTGAACGCCTGCGTCTGGGTCCATTCCCAGTAGGTGTTCCAGCACGGGAGATAGTCCTTGCCGGCGCAGCCGTTGGGATCGAGGCCGGGCACCGACGGCGGGACGGTCTTGCTGGAATGGCAGCGCGCACAGTTTTCCGCGAAAGCGATCTTGCCGCGCGTCAGTTCCTGCTCGTTCGTCGAGAGGGCCTTGTCGCCGCCCGGCGCGTCCGCGAGCTTGTGCGACGCGGTGGCCTTCAGGAAGAAGCGCGCGACGTCCAGCGTTTGTGCTTCGGTCGCCTTGAAGTAAGCGGAGTTCTTCCTCGCGTCAGCGACGCGAATCGGCGAAACGGGCTTGCCACCCACGAGCGCATTGAAATGGAGCAGCCATTCTTCGCTGAAGGTCCCGATGTTGATATAGACGCGGTTGAGCGCGCCGAGCGCCCCCACGGAGTCGGAGCCGTCCTTGAGCACCCGGGGTGTCCAGACGGTATCCGGCGCCTCGAAGAACTGCGTCAGCGGCCCCTCTTTCGCGTAGTCGTTGAACTGGTGGTTGTCGAGGCCGCCGCCGCTCAGCGTCTCCTTGCCCCAGCGCCTTGCCTGCATGAGGCGCGGCAGCAGCAGGTACACCGCATTCATCGTCCGTGGGTTGTTGATGTTGTCGGTCGAGATGAAGGACGTATCGAGCGAACCCGGGCGCGATGTGTGGAAGAGTTGAAACACGAAACTCGTCGGATCGTTCTGCCAGTCCATGATCCGGTCAATCCACAAGTATTGCGCGCCGACATTCGAGCTGAGGTTTTCCCACGTCGGGTGGGCGGGGTCCGCGGGTGGCTTGGAGGGGTTGGGGCCGACGTGGCAGAACCCGCACGTCATGCCGACGCGGTAAGGCTTAATCAGCGTGTCCGAGTTGTAGTAGGTCGGATCGTTATAGTAGCGCTCCGGGTCCCAGTTTCGTTCAGCCTGCGCATCGAAGGCGGGGTTGGGAAACAGCCTGAGACCGACGACACCGGTGCCGTATCCATAGTACGACCCGCGCTCCAACGTCGTGCCGCGCGCGCCAACGTTCACGCCCGGATACTTCTGCTCGTTCTCGAAGGGATCGGGAGGGCAGTTCGCGGAGCGCGTATCAAGCCAGAGGCCGCGTCTCTTCGGATCGGGTCCCGTGGCCTTGTCGTAGCACGGCTCATTGATCAGGCCGAGATACTCCCATCGGTTGTCTCGATTATTTTTTACCGACGGATGCGATGAAAGCGTCTTCAGGAAATCGACCGCTCCGTAGCCCGTGACGCTGAGCCCGTCCCAGAAGCGATCGTTCCCGCCGCTCCAGACAATCCAGGTGTTCCGTCCCTTGACTTCGTCGGCCGTCAGCGGGACGCCGCCGTCCATATCGTGAAAATAGTCTTCATCGGCGGCCGGAAACGTCGCCGCGTCCCGCCCGGCCTCGAGAGCCTCGTCGAGCACCTCGCCGGCGATCCCTTGTGGCGCCCTGTTCCTGGCCCAGACAAGGAAGGCGACACCAGCTGCGACCAGAACCAGGAGCAGGACTACACCAATTGCGCGCCAGCGAGTGCCCGTCATCCCTGTCGCCCTCCGCTCGGATTCGCCTCTATTTGAACTGAAGCGCGAAGTCGATCAACCGCTTCTTGCCCCCGTACACCTTCCCGAGGTACGTCCCCGGCTCGATCAGCCGAATCTCGTCGCGGATCCATTGGGCGACCAGCGACGTCTTCGAGTAATCGAGCACGATGCATTCCTTCTGATCGAGCCAGCTTGGCCCTTTGTAGACCTCGGCGACGATCGCGTTCAGACCGAGCACGGAAATCCGGTTCCGCAGCACGCCGTGCTTCGAGTCGAAATTCTTACCTTGCCAGGCGAAGAGGTTCACTGCGGCGGCGATCTCGGGCGTGAAGACGGTCCCCGGTGCGATGATCGCCGTGCCGGTGGCCGGGCCGTCCGGAATCGGCCCCGCCTCGCTCCTGGTGAAGAGGTCGTCGAGCTGCCCTTGAGTCATCTGAAACAGCGTATGGACGTCCATGGGCACGGAGGACTCCTTGCGAATTCAGTCGCAGAACGGTTTGCGGAAAAAGGTAACTTTACACCGATAGCCTTCTACTCTCTATAACGACGAAGGCGCGAAAAACGAACGTCTTATACTCCAGCGAAGTACCTCAGAGCCCGCAGACTCGGCAGGAAGAAATAGGCGCCGCCGCGCACGGTCACGAACTGCGGCAATCCCGACACCCGCCGCCGCACGCTCCCGTCCTCTTGAATGATGAAGCTGTCGGTCACCGGGCAGCCAGGTATCGCCTCGCGATTGCCGAGCAGCGGATCGCTCTCTCCCGTCAGGCCGGAGAACTTCGTGCCCATCATCCAGGCACTCTGGAGGAATTCGAACTGGCGGGAAATGTTCGCGTTGAGGCAGATGAAATGCATTCCTCGCTCCGGCTCGTTCGGCGGCGCCGGCTGGAGCGCGTCCCAAGGGGAGAGGCCTGGGCCGTACTCGCGGCCGCGCCTCAGAATGCGATGAAAGCGAACGGACGACATCATGTCGTCTCTGAACTCCTTCCGTCCAAGACCGAGGGCCGCGATGAGGCGTTTGAGGCCGGTCGGGCGACCGGGAAAGTCGGTATTTCGTGGATTGGCGCGTCGCACGTGCGCGCCGAACGGGCAGCCGACGCCCGCAGGGTCCCGGTCGAACGAGAACTGATTCAGCCGGATCTGATCCGGTTGCGGTCCGATGCCCGGAATGGCCTGTTCCCGGATCGGTACCAGGGGATCGCCGGCCTTTGTGCGGCCGACGAGCGCCGCCGCAAGCGTGTCGGCCTCCGTCGGATCTCCACCGGCCTGCGCGTTGATGAATTGCCAGAAACGCCGCACGTCCTGGCGTAACTGGCGCATCACGAGGTAGGTGCCGTTGCGGCCGAGGTCTTTCTTCTCCGGCGCATCCTCTGCGGCGAGCAGTCCCGCGCTCGCGGCGCCGGCATCGATCAGGGGCCGGTCGGTGTACTTGTCGTACTCGTTGCGATATCCGAGCAGGAACTCGCCGAGCGCCGCGACATTGCTGTAGTCGATCGCGCTGGCCGACACGTCGCGCTGCTGCGACCAGTCGATGTGCGGCTGGCTGATCCCGTCAGCGAAGCCGAATGGCTCCACCCCGTCAAAATTCGCGGTTCCAAGGAAACCCAGGACGTCGAACGCTTCGCTCCACGCGTCCGCGGTGGTGCGTTGCACGAGGCCGTCGAGCTGCCCGGGCTCAGCAAAGAACATCACCAGGAGATGCGGGACCCGGGTGGGACCGCCCCATTCCCATTGCGATGGCGCATTGCTTCCAACGTCCCCCAGTCGTCGTGAGCGGTTGTCTTCGGTCAGGCCCGCGAGAAACTCAGGAGAGAATTCCGCGAGCACCGGGGCAGAGACTCCAAGCGCCTCGAGACCAGCAGCGGTGAACGCGACCTGCACCGCGGTGGGGGGCGGCGGGTCGAGCGTGACGGCGCTGGTGATCGGCGCCGATCGCAGCCAGGCTCGAGCCGCTTCGACATGCTTCACGCGCACGAGCGCGTAGGAGCCCTCTGTCATCCGCTTGTAGCCGAAGCGAACGATCCCTTGTACATCGCCGTAATCGACGTCGTGGCCGGTCACAGGAGAGCCACCCATTTGGCGGCTTCGTCATCGCGCATCGAGGACGACTCCACTCCCTGCCGGATGCGGACGTTTCTCTCCAGGTCCACGGCGGTCAAGCCCGGGTAGGCCTTGTACCAGACTTGCGTGGGTATCTGGTGACGACGCAGGTACTCCTTGAATTTTCGCTCGTCGCTACATCCGTTCAGAAGGAGCCAGTTCGTCCTGGGGTATCCGATGCCGTTGCTGAAGACGACGTTGAGCCCGAAGCCGACTTTGTTGATGAAGTCGTCCATGTAGCTCTCGAGACTGCCGTCATAGTTGCTGAGAAATATGATCCGCTGCCGGTTGTCGAGAAACACCCAGCGCGCGAAATGAATAGAGCGCACGCGGGCCAGCCCGCCGCGCTTGTACACGTGCCGCGCGGCATAGTCGATGATCAACAGCACGAAGATCGCGATCCCCAGCCGGACGAAACCGGGTTTCAGACTTCCCATCGCGGTGAATTGATTTGTAACGTCGTGATCTTCCAGGAGTGCCAGCTCGGCGGAGTCTGCTGGCACCGACCGATGGCACAGCTCAGGATCCGTCTTCTCCAATCGGCGGAGGCGAATGAGGCCAATGGCCGCGATGACGATGAGCAGGGGCGACATCAGCAGGAGGAGCAACGGCACGCCAATGAGGTGCAGGAGATTGCCGAGCCACCAGCCAGGCGGCGTTGGGCGTTCAGGCGACAGCGTGAGGCGCCCGGCGGCGACATCCGCCAGCACCAGGCGCTGCAATTCCGTGTGAATCTCCCGTAGCGAAAGACCCTTCAGTGCCGCCGCCTGGTTCTCGACGTGCCCTTCGAGGGCATCATGCAACGCCGCTTCTTCGCGAACCTGTTGCACGGTTCGCCCCCGCCAATTGACGTAGCCGGCAGCAGTCGGCACGCTGTGCGTCTTCATCCACTCGATGAGGTCAGCGCCTGACGTGAACCCTTCACAGCACGAGAACAGAGCTCGCAATCCTTCCGGGGCGCGCCTCGCGACGTCTGCCAGGAAGGTATCCGCATCCCCGTCAACGTCGCCGAGAAACGAGAGATAGCGCGGATATGTGCGCGGCGGGATTCCATACACGCGAACATCGTCGACCGTCCTGTCGTCCACGATGAACAGCCGTGCGACGTGGAGCGTGTCGAACCGCTGGAACGGTATCAGCGCGTTGTCTGGTTTGACGCGTCCTGGAGCATCGTTCATGGACGCGAGCAGGCGACGAAGATCGGCTTCGCGCGTCGGATTCACCGCCGCCAGCACCATGAAACTCGACTGCGGCGTCATCCCTACTCGAAGACCTCGTCTCCCGTCGGCTCGTAGTGAGGCACGGCGTTCATCGTGTGTCGCAGTTTCGAGAGCTCGAAGTACATCCGGCGGCGAGCGCGGCTTTGATTGCCCAGCGGCCGATGCTCGGGAATGCAATGCCACGGGTTGTACGAGAGGCGTCTGGCGAACGCCATTTGTGCCGGAGAGTTGAACGTCTGCCGGGGGAGGTGTAGCGTTGCCACAGAGACCCGCGGCGAGAGCCTTTCCGGCCAGAGCACGCCGGCGTGTTCCAGCGGCATCAGGTGCGGGTCAGTTTGCCGCTGCAGGCGAATATCGAACTCGACATCTCCTTCGGCGAGCGACGCGACCATCGCGTTCCGCAGATAGTCGTCGGGCGGCCGGAAGGGAAGCCGCGGTATCCGCGTCCGTTTCCTGGACTTCGGCCACACCGAGTACTGCATGGCCTGGCCTTCGCCCAGCAGATACGGCACGCAACTGAAGTACGGCGCTTCAAGCGGACTGCTTTGCGTCTTGATCCACAGAGCCTGCATGAGGAGGTCGAGGACGTGCGAACGATGGAGATTCAGAAAATAGAAAATCTGCGCGTTCTTGAGGCTCTCGACCTGCAACTGCGCGTTCGCCTTGACATCCGGCGTCACGAACGTCGGCGGTGACACGCCGAACATATCCTGTGTGAACTTCTCTTCGTCCATCAACTTTGGACCGGGCACGCCCATCAGCTTGATGCTGATGCTCATGAACCCGACATCTTCGATGTCGGGCGTCACGTACGGGCCGGGCCCGGAAAAGCGCACCCAGGCCTTGTACGTGCGCGGCTGCGCGTAGATACCGTGCCGCAACTCGGCAGGGAGACCATCGTGGACCACGAACTCGCCGCGCACGATGCCGTGCGTTTTCGTGTTTCCTCCCCGCTCGAATCCGCCGGGCTTCCAGAGCAGGCGCATCTGCTGGGTGAAGCTCGCGATGATCGCGTCGACGTAGGCCTCTTCATCCGGGATCGGCTTTTCCTCGGCGATTCTCAATCCTTCGTTGGGGCGCCGGCTGTTGATCAAGGCGGTGATCAACCTTGCAACCGGATCGCGAAGCGTGGCCTCGAACGCAGGGCGCACAAAGGGATCGAACCGGCTTTCCAGATGGACCAGGAAGGTCAGGACATCGTTTAACCGGTCGAAGAACACCGAACCGGTATTGGCTCTCGGCGCTGATCGACTCGTGTTTGAATCCATGGAATTCAAAGTAGTCACCAAGTCGGCTACAGACCGTCTTCAGGAACTCGATTACGGCGCGCAGTCGGTGGGGGTTAGATACTCTACCTACTGCCCGGGACTCACTGTCAACGGGTTTGTGCTGTGCCGGTATTATTTCTCTGCAGCATCGGCCAGGATGACCTCGGCCGCCTTCTCCCCGATCATGTAGACGGCGCTCACAAGGAAGAAGCCCGGGATACGTGGGAAGACAGAGGCGTCGACCACGCGCAGGTTGCGCGTGTGGTGCACTCGAAAGTCGCTGCTCAATACCCCGCCGGCGTCCGGCGAGCCGATGGGACAGGTGCCGCACGCATGGTGGCCCCAGGCGTTGTTGCGGACGAACTCCGCAAGCCCCTGGTCGTCGACGACCGCGTCACCGGGCAGCTCTTCCCGGGCAACCAATCCCCGCTCGCGAAGCTTGTGAGTCACGCCCCGCACGAATCGAATCCCCTCGACAACGGCCTTCAGGTCGGCGTCGTCACCACCACTGAAGTAGTTGAAGTTGATCGCCGGTGTGTCGAGAGGATCGGCTGAACGCAAGGTGACGGCGCCCCCGCGGTTGTTGGTGTGGCCCTTGAGCACCACCCAGGTGAGCGCATTCAGATCCTTCGCGAACACTCCGGAATAGCCAGGGTAGTACCCCTCGAAGCGAGCGAGGAGGGCCATGCAGAAGAGGTCGGGCAGCGGAACATCCGGCGTGGACCGTTTGAACAGCGTGAGGATCGCGCCGTTGGTGGCATAGACGCCGCTCCGGCTGCGGGACCATTCCGCGAACTGCGGATCGGTAGCACGGAAGGTCGCGCCCCTGTAGACCTCCCAGGCCTTCATATTCATCCGGTAAACGACCCCAACCTCGTAGCGGTCCTGCAGGTTCGTGCCCACGCCCGGCAAAGGCACGCACGGTTCGATGCCGTGGCGGCGCAGCACCTCCGGAGGCCCGATGCCCGATAGCATGAGGATCTGGGGCGAGTTGAATGCGCCGCCCGCAAGAATGACCTCGCGCGACGCATACAGCGCGCGACGCTCGCCGGTCTGACCGCTCGGTGGGGTGTGAGCGCGGTACAGCCGCTCTCCCTGGAGAAACTCCACGCCGATGGCACGGTGATCGGCGTCCAGGAGGACCTTGGTTGCCAGCGCGTTCATCACAATCCTGAGACGATCCGGATAACGGCGCGCCACATCGAGCACGCGCTCGCGGGTGCCTCGTCGCGCGTGACCGTCGGTGGACATCGGGAGACAACGAACCCCCACGGCGTTGTCCCGCACCAGTCGCCAGTCGTTCGGATCGAGCAGGCCTTTCAGGAACCAGCCGACCCGCTGCATCCGGTTGCCGCCCTCGAGAAACGCCTCGCGTGCACTGTCGTGAATCACGCGCGCCAGCTGCCGGTCGCGCATCGCTTCCATGGGGATAGCCGTTTCAGTGCGCAGCCATCCACGCCAGCCGTGGCGTGTCGGGTTGATGCCGAGCTTTGACAGCCATCGATGGACGGGGCGATGACGGCAGTCCTCGAGCCGTTCGAAATAGGTCCGCATCGTCGCCGCGGACCAGCTCGCGTCGCCGGTGAGCTCGGCAATATGGTCCCAGTCGGCGTTGTGCGGGTACACCAGAATCATCGCGTTGTGCGCGGTGCACCCGCCCAGCGTCCCCGCGCGCGGATAGTAAATGCCGTTGACGCTCGATCCGCCATGACGCTCGACGAACTTCGGATCGCGCCGCTGGTGCGTGTCATCGCCATAGTGGCGCACGAAGAAGTCCCAGGACATCGCCTTGTTTTCAGAGGCGAAGGCATGGAAGGCGGGAACGTCGTAGTCGTGAGGCAGTCGATTGACGTCGGGCTGAACCGGATCGCCACCGCTCAGTTCGCGGGGATCGCCACCGGCTTCGAGGAGGATGACGCGCTTGCCTGCTTCCGCCAATCGCGCGGCGACGGTGCCGCCACCTGCGCCGGAGCCGACGACGAGGTATTCACAGTCAGGTGGAGGGTATGCTGAGTCCGCCGCGCACATCACCGAAGCGAAGTCTACAGCCCACGTTGGTAATTAAATCCATCATTGTCCAGCTTTGGGAGTACCGAACTCGTTATATGCTCCGCCGCAATGCAGGTCCGAATGCTCAAGCCGATGGTGGGCGTGTTGGATGGCATCAGCCTCAGTCGTCTAGTCCCCGGCCTGATGTACGACGTGGAAGACGGCCTTGCGAGGTATCTGATCACGTGTGGATCAGCGGAGGAGATAGCCTCCACTCGAGCCGCGCTCGTGGTTCCTGTCGATGATCCCTACATCGCGCACCTGACTGGCGGCATCACGGTGACCCAGGCCAGCCCCCCGCCTAAGGACGTCGCCGCAGATCACCCTCGCAAAGTTAGCCGGCTCCGCATACACAAGCGCCGCTAGCGACGCCAGACGCATTCCCTTTCGCGGCATTAGCGCCGAATCCAGTCCACGATCATGTTCTGGAGATCGCCATAGATCTGGTCGACGGTAAGCGGCCCCTTCTTCGGCGGTGCCAGCGAGTGGTCGCCGTTCTCGACGACGTGCAACGTGACGTCAGCACTCAGGCGTTCGACAATCGGCTGAAGTTCAGCGGGTGTGCCGAACGGATCGCGTGATCCCTGCACAAACAACATCGGCACACGGATCTTCTCGAGATGTGCCGCTCTGAGCTGGTCCGGCTTTCCTGGAGGATGCAGGGGATACCCGAGCAGGACCAGTCCGCTGATTCCGTTCGCCGCCGCATCGCTTCCTGCCGCGGCGGCAAGATGTGTGGCGATGCGACCGCCCATCGACTTGCCGCCGATGAACACGGTGTTCCCATGGAATGGACCGTGACTCCGCGCGGCGGAAATGGCGGCGCGATAGCAGGCCTCGAGCTTTTCGGTTCGATCGGGAACTCGACGGCGCTCCTCGGTGTAGAGGAAGTTGAACGTGACCACATCGACGCCCCTGGAGGCGAGCCCGTTGGCAAACTGAGTGATGAAGCGACTGTCCTGGCCGGCGCCGGCCCCGTGCGCCAGCACGAGCGTCGCCGTCACTCGGTTCTCGCCGGTCTTTCGATAAGCGATCGCGCTGGTGCGCCCGTGTTCGTTGACGTCGATATCCAGTCGATCTGTCACGCGGCCTTCGCGGGAGGTGACGTCACTGCCACATACCACCGGGACACCGAGACACCGAGAAACTCATTGGTCTGTCTCGGTGCCTCAGTGCCTCGGCCTGCCCGCCGAAGCCTGGGCGAAGGCGGGTGTTCCGTCACGGCAAACATGGTCTAGAAAATCGCCAGTGGGTTCACAGGCGATCCCGTTCCCCCTTCGACCGGCAGCGGCGCGAACGTAATTGCGAATTCGTACCGGTTCAGCCGTCGCGCTGTTGCAACGGCCTGCTCCAGGTCCAGGCATTCGATGATGTTGATGCCCATCCAGTTAAGGACTGCAACGTGGATCGGGTTGCGCATGCCTTCCCAACCCGGTCGGGGATTCCAGTCGATGTTGAAGTCATGTCCGATGAACGACGGCAGCCGCTCGTGCATCCACGGAATGGTGTCGGGGTAGTACCCCGCGACTTGGCCGGTCCACGCACCCAGCGCCGCGCGTCTCTTCCAGCGGCCGATGTACAGAAGGGGAATGTCGCCCGGCCCCACTTTTACGCCCGACTTCTTTTCCCAGGCTTCGAGATCGGCGCGCGTGATCGGTTTCGTAGGATCCGCCCAGTCGACGCCTTTCAACTGTGCGATGTCGTACAAAACGGCGCGCGTGGTGATGCCGTCTTTCCAGTTCATCACGCTGCCCTTCGCACACCCCGTCTCGGCCGAGAGATTGTCCTTTACAGGGACGCCGTTATACATCAGCCCGTTCTCGAAGAAGTGACACCAGCTATCGATGTGCGCCACCGTCTGCCCGTGGAAGCTGACCTGGTAGTTGTCGGTCGTGCCTCCCTCCGTGATGCCGTTCGTCACGCGATGAAAGATCCCGGCGGCCCCGACGTCGGCAGCAACCACCTGCGGCTCGGCATGTGCGAGCGACACGACGATCCCGTTCTTCACCAGCTTCAACGCGTTCTGAACCTTCTGCGGCGTGATCAGGGTCGAGGTCCCGCTGGTCTCCTGTCCGACGGGTGCCCATTTACCCCAGGTCTTGAAGTCCTTCCGCCACTGTTCGTACTGTGCTCGCAGCGCGGCGGTGTCGGCGGGAGCAACAGCCGCGGGCGCCTGCGGGGCGGCTGCCGCCTGACCCTGTGCCGCCAACCGGAATCCGCCGACGATCCCAGCAAGCACCACCCCGGCACACACGGCGATCAATTTCAGACGTCCCATGCTGTCCTCCTTGAGAAAACACCAACTCCCAACGCCCGACTTCCAACTCCCAAGAAGAATTGCTCCCCGAAGGGCGCCTCTGGAGTTGGGAATTGAAAGTTGGGCGTTGAGATTCTACACGTCAGGAGAGTGGAGGGCGCCCTGGGAGTCGGGATTTGGGCGTTGGGAGTTGACTGCCTTCACTGAGGACAAGGACCACCATCGAGAATCTGCTCCACACGGTGCCTGAACGCGCGCATCCATACTGCCAGATCGCGTTCCTTGTCACATGCATGTGGGAGGCATGGTCGCGTTACATCGGGCCAGGATGTGATCCGCCGCGGTCCACGTGGGTCAGCTCCAGCGCCACACCACCAGGCACGGGAACGGGCCTCAGCGCATAGCTCGATCGTCCGTGCCGGCCGACGACGGTCCAACCCGTGGCTGTGCCGATCGCCGCCCCGAAGATCACGTCGCTGAGGAAATGTCGATTGTCGTGAAGCCGCGATGTCGCCACGTACGTCGCAGCCAGCAGCGTCGGCATTGCCATCCTGTATCCGAAGTGCCGCTCGATTACCGATGCGGCTGCGAACGCCGTCGTCGCGTGCCCGGACGGGAACGAGCAGCATTCACCGGTTGGCCGGTCGCGCCGAATCGCGTACTTCGCCCCATGCACGAACGCCTGCGACACGAGTTGCGCACGCAGCAAATCGAACCCCATGTGCGACCACTTGTTCGTCCGGGATCCGTCTGGGGCGGGCGCCACCGCGTAGCGGCCGACCGTGTAGAGGCCGACCGAGACCGCGGCCTGCGTGTACGCCGCGCCCAGGAATTTCCCCGGCGCCCAGAAGCGGTTTACGGCCTTCGACCCCACGAGGCGGGCGTTCACGTTGTCGTCAGCCGGATGTGCCAGCGCGGCCATGCCCGCGCCGACTCCGAGGATCACCCACGTCGATTTCCGTCGTGGAAACGCCTTGAAGTCATCCCACGTCGAATGGGTGAGTGCAGCAAACCCAGTGTGGGCAGGGGTTGGATGTACGTCACCTTGCTGCGATGGGTCCGCCGGCGGCGCCGGCGGCACCGCTTGAGATGACACGACGTTGTTTGAGGTCTCTGATGTTGATTCCTGCGCGCGTCCTGCCGCCGGTATTCCAAGGGTCAGCGCCAGCACGGCGAGAATCTGAAGCTGTTTCGTCCTCATTGAGTACCTGTCTTCCCGTTTGCGAATCGGTCGCTGCCCCATACACATCGGGAAAGCAGGGGCAAACTGCGTTCCATATGCAGCGCGATCAACAAACCGCAGACCTGGAAGCTGGACTGTGTGGACGAAAGGACGAGTCGGTTGGCAGGGCGCGCCGCGCCTTCAGCGTCGCGCCTGAGAGGGCTGGGAAGAGCGCGCGTCCGTCTTATGCGGTCACGTCGAGGCAGATCGTGTTGAGACGATAGAGGAGCGTTTCAATGAAGGCGCCGGTCTGGACCAGCGGCAGCAGGGGCCCGGAAGTCGTGCTGATCACCTGCGTTCGAGCCACGGCATGCTCCAGCCAGTTGAGCAGGTGAAGTTGATCGTCGTACGACAACGCGCCCACTTCGTGAAGAACCACGGTCCCGCCTCGCGCAACCGGCGGCAGCAGGAGGTGTTCGCCCGGGCTCCAGCTTGCAATCGGTTCATCGCGATCACGAAGGAGCATGCCCACAACGTTGCGGGTCATCCCGCCGACGCCCACGAGAAGGAGATTTACGCGCGGCATCCCCATGCGACGGAGATCCTCGTGTGCCGCTTGCGCCAGGCGCCAGTCGTCAGGTAGCTGAGAAAAATGATCGCTCGCGCCAGGCGCGCGCGAAGCTCCGGCAATGAGCTTTGACTGGTGCTCCATGAATGCCTCCTACCGGAGGGGGACCTCCTACGGATGGCGGGAATCTACTATCTGCGTGAGCCGTGGCCTATCGGGAAGAGACCGGGTACCTCTAGGGAAGATCCCTAAGGGCAAACCGCGTTGCAGACCAGCGAGCGGTTGTCCCGGCTGCTCCTCAGCTCACGCGCCGCCCATCCGGCGATCGCCCCCCGCACACGCTCCTATGCAAACGCGTCTTGCTCCTTCCGCTCTCCCACCGCCGAGGAGGCGCACGATGAGGACCTGTCCCGTCTGAACAAAAAAGGCCCGACCGCATGCGCGGTCGGGCCTTCGCGTTCGGTACGGATTCCGGTGTTAGTTCGAGCGCGCGGTCTGTCGGGCATCAGCGGCCGGCGGGTTCTTCGACGCGATGTAGGCCGTGAGGTTCACCAGGTCTTCAGCCGTCAGCTTGGCGACGATCGGCTTCATCAGATCGGACCACAGGCCGCGCCGTGCCCCGGTCTGGAAGTCGAATAGCTGACGACCCATGTAGCTCGGCGAACGACCTGCCAACGTTGGCACCGGTCCGATGCCTTCGAGGTTCGCGCCGTGGCAGATCGAGCACTGCAGCTTGTTGGCGAGCGCCTCACCCTTCTTGACGGCCCCAACCGGCACGTAAGCGATGTAGCCCGCGTGTCCGTCGCGCAACTCGAAACGCTCCTGGCCGTGCTCCGGCACCTCGATGACACGGTTGCCGATCGGTTCCTTCCCAGCCTCGGCTCCCTCGAGTTCGAAGTACACGTTGCCCTGGACCTTGGTCTTCGGCACCATGCTGACTTCCTTGACCTTGACCCAGCCCTGCGGAATGGGCAACGCGGCGAAATACTCAGCGGCGGCCTTGACCTCTTCGGGAGTCGACTCTTTCCCGAATGCGGCCATCAGGTTGACGTTGCCCTTCCGTGGATCCGAGCTCTTTCGCAGGCCGTTCTTGAAATCTTCCATCTGCTGAGTGATGTAGCTGGCGGAAAGACCAGCAGGGGCCGCGTTCTCCGGGCGACCGCGACCATTCGGGAGGTGGCAGAAGCCGCACGCGCGCACGGCCTGACGACCCTTGCTGACGACGTCCGGCATCGGGCCGTGATCTTCCGGATGCCAATCCGGAACCGTCGGGATGCCGCGCAGCTGCGTCCGCGTCAGCCCCACGCTGCTGCCTTCGATGTGCAGGACCGTACCGTCGTCTGCGGGCGGCTGGGCCGGAGCCGCGCCGGGCGGTCGAGGCGGGGCCGGGGGCATGACGCCCCACGCCCACTCTGGAAGATTCGGGGGAACCGGTCCGGCCGGCGCCGGGGCCTGCTGCGCGAGCGCATACCCGCCCAGCACTACGAGAGCAAATGCAACCAGAGCGAGGTGGATCTTTCTCATAAGTTCTCCTCCAGGAACCTTATGCACGTGTCGAAGCCGTCGTACCCTAGCACACACAGACAGAAAACAGCACCACCGCGTCTGGAAGCAGCGGGGGGCCATAGCCGTTCACGCTACTTCGCCGACGAGGATCAGGGTTCGGAGGTCTTGTTACGCGCGCTAAGCGTTGTGCAACCATCCCTGCAGAACGGCGTACTTCACGATGTCGATGCGACCGTTCAAATCGAGCTTTCGCATCGCGTTGGCCTTATGTGCCTCCACCGTCTTCACGCTGAGCGTCAATCGACCCGCGATTTCCTTGTTGCTGTACCCGGAGGCAATCAACCGCAGGACTTGCGCCTCCCTCTCACTGAGCGTCGCAACAGCCTTGTTCTGACGCTTGCTCTCTCTGGCGAGGAAGCCGGCGGTGACTCGCGCCGCAAGGGTGGAATCCAGGTACTGGCGGCCGGCTCCCGCGGCCCGAATCGCCTCCAGCAGTTCGGCGGGGGCACTCTGCTTCAGCACGTAGCCCGACACGCCGGCTCGCAGCAGTTCCTGCAGGTAGGCGTCGTCGCTGTGTCGCGTCAAGGTCACGATTGCCGCGTCCGGCTGCAGTTGTTTCAACGCCCGCGTCGCGACGAGTCCGTTCATGCCGGGCATCGAGATATCCATGACGATGACGTCGGGCTTGAACTCGAGTGCGCACTTCAACGCACTGTCGCCGTCGCTCGCTTCGGACACGACTTTCATGTCGGGCTGACCGTCGATCAGCAGCTTGAGTCCATGGCGAACGGTGACGTGATCGTCCGCCAGAAGGATGCGAATCCGCGCACCTTTGTCAGACATGGGCCACCGGGTTACCGCTGGGTGTCGCGGCATCCATTCGCACCAGCACGGTCGTTCCTTTGCCGACTGCCGATTCGATTTGAATGGTGGCCCCGACGAGGGCCGCACGCTCCTGCATTCCCAGCAGGCCGAAACCCTGCGGCGCCGTGCTCTCGTCCAGGGGATCGAATCCCACACCATCGTCCTCCACGATGAGCAGGACGTGATCGGATCGCCGCTCGAGGATCACGTCCACATTCTCGGCGCGCGAATGTTTGGCGACGTTGGTGAGCGCTTCCTGCGCGATGCGATACAACGTCGTTTCCGCCTCTGAGGCCAGTCGGTCGTCCAGCAGCCCGAAGGTGTGCAGCTCGGCGGAGATGCTCACGCGCTTCGACCAGTCCTGAACGTAGTTGGCCAGCGCCGCGCGCAAGCCGAGATCGTCGAGCGCCGTAGGCCGCAGCTCCCAGACGAGATGATCGACGTCCCGGTCCAGCTGCTGTGCGACCGTCTCCAGCGCGTCGACCTGCTGGGACAATTCGGGCTGATCGGCGCACGCGTCCTTGAGGAGCTGGATCATCCTTCCAAGTGCCGTCAACTGTTCGCCGAACTGGTCGTGCATCTCGCGTGCGATTCGCCGGCGTTCGTCTTCCTGCGCAAAGACGAGGCGGGCGAGCAATTCCGTGCGGGCTCGTTCGGCACGCTCACGTTCGGACATCTCCTCTCGCAGCGAGGCGTTGGCGCGTGCGAGTTCAGCGGTGCGTTCGCGGACGCGCGCTTCGAGCTCTTCGTGCGCACGGCGGAGCGCTTCCTCGGCGTGTTTCCGTTCGGTGAGATCGAAGTGAGTCCCGACGATGCGGACCACCGGTCCACCAGGCTTCGGGCGCACGGGAAGACCGCGTGAGAGCACGTGGATGTAATGACCATTCTTGTGACAGAGGCGGAATTCCCCCTCGTACATCCGATCGCCGCGGATCACGCCTTCGTGGACCTGGCGGGCGCGGGGCATGTCGTCGGGATGCAGCAGTCGCTCCCAGGCGCTGACATGCGGCTCGATCTCGTCTTCTGAGTAGCCGAGCATCTGCTTCCATCTCGCGGAGTACACGACGGCGCCCGTTTCAAGGTTCCAGTCCCATACCCCTTCCTGGGCCCCGGCGAAGGCCAGCGTAAGCCGCTCCTCGCTCTCACGCAGCGCCACTTCCGCGCGCTTCCGTTCGGTAAGGTCAAAATGGGTGCCGACGATTCGCACGACCGGGCCGCCGGGCTGGTGCCGGACCGGACACCCTCGCGAGAGCACGTCTACGTAATGGCCATCCCTGTGCCGGAGGCGGAACTCTCCCTCGTAGGTGCGCGCTCCGCGCATCACGCTCTCGTTCAGCTGGTCGGCGAGCGGCTTGTCGTCGGGATGCAGCAGACGCTCCCAGGCGCCGAGGTGCGGTTCGATCTCGTCGTCGGCGTACCCAAGCATCTCCTTCCATCGACTGGAGTACACGACGGCGCCGGTTTCGAGGTTCCAGTCCCACACCCCCTCCTGCGCGCCCGCGAAGGCCAGCGTGAGCCGTTCCTCGCTCTCACGCAGTGACGCCTCGGTCCGTTTGCGATCGGTATTGTCGCGGATGTGGACCTGGATCGCGCGGCGGTCCGGGTCCTCGAGCTGGGCGCCCGTGACTGCCACCTCGGTCGTCGCCCCGTCCAGCCGCAGGATCTTCATGTCGGTCGGCTGGACACTCTCACCAGACATCAGCTTGCTCATTCGTTCGCGGATGAGGGCGTGACTGTCCGGGTGGAACAGATCGAACGACGACCTGCTCAGGATCTGCTCGGCGGTCGACGCGCCAAATAGCCGCACTGCCGCCGGGTTCGCGAACACAATGCGGGTGCCCTCGCTGACGAAGATGCCGTCCGGCGAGAGCTCCACCAGACGGCGATAGCGCTCATTGGTCTCGTGCACCGCGCGCTCCAAGGGTCGGAAAACAGCCTTCGCGGAGTCTAGTCCCGGCGAGGGCCAATGCCAAGCCTCGTGGCTCGCGGCTGCTTTTCGGGGTGGGTGGACACGGCGGTTGCCAGTAACCTCTGGTCTTCGACTCGATAGCGAACGGATACCGTCGCCCCGATCGCCATGTTGCCCTCCCGGTGAGTCGACGGGCTGACGACGAACCGCATCGCGCCCGCTCCCTTGCCTGAGGGGGTGATCACCAGAACGGAGGCGCTCACCGACGTCACCACGCCTCGTATCGCGTGGGTTGGCATCAGACCCGGCCTTTCCGTGACCGGATCCTGGCCCGGCTCATTGGAGCCAGGCGACGCGGAGACGCCCACAGTCAGTACTGACAGTATTCCTATAGCGGCTATTGCCCTGACAGGTTGACGCATGGTTCCGTCTCCTCGATCGCCTGGTCCGACGCGCCTACTTACTACCCGTGATGGTTCGTCCGTCGGTTCCAGATGCCCAGATGCTCGTGAGCCGATAGTTCGTTTCGTCCCGCTTGAACGTCAACGTGGGCTTGTCCCCGTTGGGATCCTGTCCGCGAGCGGGGACGGTCATGGCGAACATCGCTGCTCTGGTGCCATGCTCGCCGAGGATCTCTATCACCCCGTCCCCATTGTTCGTCACGCGGTACTCACCAGCGGGCAGCGTTTGACCGCGCACCTGAAACGGAAACGGCACCTTGACCTCGACGATCGACGCTCGCCCGGTGCCACTCAGCAGTACGAGGAAGGCAGCGGCCATCAGCGCCGTCCTTCTTTTGATCAACAACATACCGTTCTCCCTTCGTCATCACGCTGTCGGTAACAGCGCATCATCTACTCCTATTGGACGCAGGAGCACCTGAACAGAATGTGAAATGAAGATTAATTGCGGTTAAAGAGCAGAAGCCGCGGGAAGCCAGATGGCGAACGTTGATCCGTTTCCCGGACCGCTCCGCACCTGGATCCGGCCTTCGTGGCGATCGACGATCCACTTGACCAGACTCAAGCCAAGCCCCGCGCCGTCGACCGTCGATGAACGCGCCGGGTCGACACGATAGAACCGCTCGAAGATGTGTTCGACGACCTCTGGAGACATGCCGACGCCTGTGTCGCAGACGTCCACCCTCGCATGGTCGCCGTCTCGTGACACACACACACTGACACAGCCGCCCGGCGGTGTGTACTTGATGGCGTTGTCGAGCAGATTCAGCAGGCACCGTTCAAGCCACCCGTGGTCTCCCGTCACCGTCACCCGCTGATCCGCGACGCACTGCATCTGGAGATCTTTCACCTGCGCCACCGGCTCCAGCTGCTCGGTGAGCTCCGCGGCAAGGGCGGACAAGTCGACCGACTCGTGTGCCAATGGAATCTGTCCGGACTCGGCGCGTGCCAGTGTGAGGAGCTGGTTGATCAAACGCGTGAGTCTGTCGATTTCTTCAATCTGGCTGGTCGCGCTTGTCTGCCGCTCGACGTCGGTCTGTGACCGCAGGAGGGCCAGCTCGATCTCGCCTCGAAGCGCGGTCAGCGGCGTACGCAGCTCGTGGGCCAGCGCCGAGCTGAACTGCCTCATCTCGCCGACGGCGACTTCGAGCCTGGCAAGCGTTTCGTTGAAGGCTGTCGCCACGTCGTCGAGCTGATCCCCGGATCCGCGGGTTGAAAGACGCCTGTCCAATGTTCCGATGCTCACGCGGCGCGCTTCCGCAGCCAATGCGGTCAGCGGCGCCACGGCGGTGCGGGACATCCACCAGCCCGCAAGGACGACAACCAGCAAACTCGGGAGTGCACACCACAGCATCACGTGGATGTAGAGACTCAGCGCATCGTCCATCGGATCCAGCGAGGTACCCACCTGGAGCAGGTATCGTCCGCCCGATGAAGGTGAAATCGGGCTATTCGAGATTCGGAGGCGGCCGTACGCGGTCTGGATCTCGTACGTTTTGGGGTCATTGAGGAATCCACGCACTTCCTCTGGAGTGAAGTGAAGCCCGAGGGGCGAAAAGCCCTGGGACTCGACCAGCAGGCTGCCGTCGGCGCCGTCATAGATCTGATAGTAGCGAGTGGCGTCATGAACGAACGCCACCTGATCGGCGTCTTTGTCGTCGAATGCAATCGACGGCAGACCGGCTTCGAACCGCAGATATCCATGGAGGCCGGCGGTGAGTTCGATCAGATCGGCGGTGGCGTCTCGATCGAGTTGCCGGGCCAGCAGACGGTAGGACACGACGCTGAGTACGGCGAGAAGCACCGCAAACGTCACCGTGCTGAACAGGATGAGCCGTGTCTGGAAGCGCAGCGTCATGGTGTGCCGGCGGTGAGCATGTAGCCCACGCCGCGCACCGTGTGAATGAGAGAAACGGTGAAGCCGCGGTCGATCTTGTTCCGAAGGGAGTTGATGTGCACTTCCACGACGTTGCTGATGCTGTCGAAGTGGATGTCCCAGACGTGCTCGATGATCAGGGCCCGCGTGACGGGCCTGTCACTGTGGCGCATCAGAAATTCGAGCAGAGAGTATTCCTTGGGCTTGAGGTCGATGAGTCGCCCGGCGCGTCGAACCGATCGCCGGACGGTGTCCATCTCCAGGTCGGCCACGTGCAGCGTCGACTCATGAGGTCCTCCTCTCCGTAGCAACGCGCGAAGACGGGCAGAGAGCTCCGCGAGCGCGAACGGCTTGACCATGTAGTCATCCGCGCCGCTGTCGAGTCCGGTGATCCGATCGTCGGTTGAATCCTTCGCGGACAGAATCACCACAGGGACGTCGGCCTTTCGCGCTCGAAGATCCCGGAGAACCTGAAACCCCGATCTCCCCGGCAGCATCACATCGAGCACGACCGCGTCATAGCCCACCATGCACGCCTGTTCGGCCGCGCCGCTGCCCTCGCTCAGGACGTCGACGGCATGCCCTTCCTGTTGCAATCCGCCTTGGATGAAACCGGCGACCTTACGGTCGTCTTCGACGACAAGAATACGCATCAATTCACGCTCGCCGTTTGTCTTGGGCAAAAAGAGAACCAATGTCTCCGCAGCATTTGTGGCGTTGATGCGTCCGAATGGCGGTGCGCACTGTGGCGGTTCTGCGGGCAGTCGCCAGGATGCACCGCCCGACAATGGGCGCGCCTGAACCCGCACGTCGCTCGATTAACCAGAATTAACCGCCGCTTCACGTTCCGATCAGCGCCCGCCGGTCACACTTCCTGTCTTTGTATGCGGTTGACGAGTGACACAGACGACCTTGAGCGTCCCGGGCCGCGAATGGTCTTGTCGGTGACGGCCGTGGTGTCCGTGGCCCTATGGCTCGTCTTCGAACTGGACCGTCGCACTGGTTCGGCGCCCGTCCAGCATCTGTATTACCTGCCCATCATCCTGGCGAGTCTCCGTCTCGGTCGTCGCGCAGGGATAGGGGCAGCGATCGTCGCCATCTTTCTGTACCACGCCGCCAACCTTGCTCGTTTCAGCTCCGGCTACAGCGACGCTGATGTGGTGCAGACGATCCTCTTCGTCGTTGTCGGGATTGTGACGGCGAAGCTGTCTGCGGATGCCCGTCGTCTCCGTCAGCTCGCGACGACAGACGACCTGACGGGGCTGCACAACCTCCGCTCGTTTGAGGCTCGCCTCGAAAGAATGATCAGAACGTCGCGCGATGCAAGAACGCCTCTCGCGATGCTCGCGCTGGACGTCGACCGGTTGAAGTCAATCAATGACACCTACGGACATCTGGCCGGCGCCGAAGCGGTTCGCCTCGTTGGTCACACACTTCCTGCCCAACTGCCGGCCGACGCAGTCGCCTGCCGGTACGGCGGCGATGAGTTCGCGATCGCCATCCCCAATTGCGGGCGGACCCTCGCCCGAACATACGCCGAGGAACTGCGTGGTGCCGTTCATGCCCTCGCGCCGGAACTCGCCGGCCGATCCTTCGCAGTCGGAGCGCTGTCGATCAGCGTCGGCTTCGCATGTGTGGACGACGACTGTTGGTTGACACCCGACTCATCCAAAAACTGCGGAGAGGACGACGTGAGCATCGGCGCGAGGTTGTTTAGCGTCGCCGACGAGGCCCTGTACATCGCCAAGCAACAGGGCCGCAATCGCGTCAGCGCGCTCGCACCTCCTGCCTGACGTTTCGCCCGCCAATCGTGAAGCGGAATTAATCCACAGCTCATTTCCGCTTAAGGCGTCAAGCGTCCAATCGGTTTGATGCGCGAGGTGACAGTGATTTGAACGCAAGGGTGACAGTGATTGAAAAGGAGATTGTTATGCCGAAGTCAGCCGCGGTCGTGGTGTTCGTGCTATTCGCCTGCGGCATTGCATTCGCCCAGGAAACCACCGGTGCAATGAGCGGACGCGTCATCGATGCTCAGGGACTGGCGGTTCCAGGGGCAACAGTGAGCGTGACGGGATCTCAAGGGGTCAAGAGCGCCGTCACCAACACCGACGGCCGGTTTGCGGTGCCGTTTCTCACGCCCGGGCAGTACGACGTGCGCGTCGAGCTGCAGGGTTTCAAGCCGGTCGTGCAGAAAAGCGTGACGGTCGGTCTCGGCCAGACGGTCAGTCTGCCCGTCACCATGGAAGTGGGGGCGTTGTCCGAAACCGTGCAGGTCACAGCTGGCGTGCCGATCATCGACACGAAGACGACAACGAGCGGCGCTACGATGTCGAGCGAGTTCCTGCAGCAGATCCCGCTGGGTCGCACGTTGGCAAGCACGATCTATCTCGCGCCCGGGGTCAGCAGTTCCTCGACGGCGGGTGCCGCCAATCCGTCCATAGCGGGCGGGAGCGGTCTCGACAATCAGTACGTGATCGACGGCGTCAACGTCACCAACCAGGGCTACGGCGCGCTCGGCTCGTACTCGATCATCTTCGGATCGTTGGGCAACGCCATGCCGTTCGACTTCATAGACCAGGTACAAGTCAAGACCGGTGGCTACGAAGCGGAGTTCGGCCAGGCAACCGGAGGCGTCGTGAACGTCATCACGAAAAGTGGATCGAACGTGGTTCGCGGCTCGGCATTCGGGTACCTGCATCCGTTCGGGCTGGAGCGGCTCCCGACTCAGTACCAAAGTATCAACGGCAGCGTGCAGAGTGAGAAGACGCGGACGGACGACGGCGGCCTCGAGATCGGGTTGCCGATCGTGAAGAACAAGCTGTTCTTCTTCGGCGCGTTCGATCCATCGCGTGACGTGACGGCGTTCATGGCGCCGGCGGGCTTTCCGCTCGAAAGCCTCGGCAACGTCGATCGCATTCGCGACACCATGACCTATTCGGCGAAGGCGACCTGGCAACCGAGGAGCGGACAACGCGTTGACGTCTCGTTCTTCGGCGATCCGTCGAAAGGTGTCACCGGACCGCAGCGGGAGTCCGCCCTTCTGGTCACCGACACCTCGTCGTACAGCTCGCTCATCTATGGGGGCCACAACCAGACCGCGCAGTACAGCGGTGCCTGGAGCAACGGCTGGCTGCTCGAGGGCACTTTCGCCCGCGCGTTGAATCGGATCGAGGAGACGCCGTCCGTGAATGCCTGGCGCGTGACGGATCAGACTGTGACGCCGACCGTCACGACCGGCGGCATTGGCTTCTTCGAAGCCGGTAACCGCAGTGTCAACCGCCAGTACGCGCTCAAGGCCACGAAGGTGTTCGGCGGTCACAATCTGAAAGGCGGCGTCGAGTACGACGACGTGCTGTACAGCCAAATCAACCAGCGCACGGGCCCGACGTTCGTGGCGCCGGACGGCCGGCAGACCGCGACGGGCGCGCAGATTACCGTCCTTCCCGACGCGAACTTCGGACAGATCTATCGCGTCACCCGAGCGAACTTCAATTCCGGCCGCTCGACGACACAGGGATATACCCAGTTGTTTGCGCAGGACTCCTGGAACGTCTCCAACCGCTTCGTGATCAATCCGGGGATCCGCTACGAGCAGGAAAAGCTGGCGGGCACGCTCGTCAACAACTTCACGCTCAAGAACAACTGGGCGCCCCGTGTCGGGGCGACCTACATGTTGACCGGGGATGGCAAGACGAAGTTGTTTGGCAGCTACGGCGTGTTCTACGCCAGGATTCCGAACGACCTCGCGGCTCGCTCGTTGTCGGCAGACGACAGCACCAGCCGCGCCGACTACTTCGACGCAAACCTCACGCAACCGATTCCAGAGGGCGTCGCAACCATCGATCCAGGAACCGGCGCCGCCATCGTCAACCATTTCGTGCTGGCGGGAACCAGTGCCGACACGATCGATCCCAATGCGAAGCTGTCGTACACCTCGGACTATCAGCTCGGCGCTCAGCGGGAGATTGCGACGAATACGACTGTCGGCGTCCGATATACCTATCGGAACCTCGGCCGCGTGCTCGAGGACGTCGCGAACTTTCCGATGGTGGCGTACGACTTGAGCCTGCCGGGAACGTCGAGCGTCGAGTACACGCTGACGAATCCGAACAGCAGCACGCCGATTGCCGCCTCCGCGGCGTTCCTCGGAGCCTCGTTCGACAACCCGGTACACAAGTACCGGGCGATGGAGTTGACGCTGGACCGGCGGCTCGCGAACAACTGGTCCTTGCTTGCGTCGTACCAATGGTCGCGGCTGAGAGGCAACTTCGAAGGGTTCTACCGTGATGACAACGGGCAATCCGATCCCGGGATCACGTCGCTCTATGACTTCCCCACAAACGATCCCAGCTACACCGCGATTGGTGTTCCCCAGTTCGGCTACTCAGGGGATATCCGGTATCTCGGTCAGACCGGCATCCTGCCCCTCGACCGTCCGCAGCAGTTCAAGGCGTTCGGCAACTACGTCTTTCCGAAGGGCCTCAACATCGGCGTCGGCTTCAACGTGGTTTCAGGCGCGCCGCTGACGCCATTGGCGGCAAACCCGAACTATGACAACGGCGGCGAGATCCCGGCGGCGCCACGTGGCTCCGGGATCCAGACCGTGGACGGCTTCAGAACGCGGACTCCCGTCCTGACCGACACTGACCTCCACGCGTCGTACAAGCTGAATCTGGGGCGCGCGAAATCGCTCACGCTTCTGGCCGACGCGTTCAATCTCTTCAACACTCAGACCGTGCAGATGTACGACCAATGGACGGAGCTCTCGTTCCAGGTGCCCAATCCTGACTTCGGGAAGCCAATCACTCAGGTGCTTCCAGGGCATCCACCGCAGTTCCAGGCGCCGTTCCAAATGCGGCTGGGAGCGAGGCTGTCATTCTGAAGGGGCTAGGGGGAAGGGGATAGGGGTTAGGGGACAGCTTTTCCTCTAACCCCTATCCCCTAACCCCTAACCCCTTCCCCCTAACCCCTTCCCCCTATCGAGGTAAGGCCATGACTCTTAGAGTCGCAGGCGTGTTGTCTCTTCTTTTGATAGTGGTGTCTCCCGTCGGTGCGGTTCAGCGACTGACGCTGAAAGTGACGCCGTCAGTCGCGTTCGCGCCGGCGACGTTGGTCGTCCGTACGACGATCGAGCCAGACGCGCAGAACCGTGCCGTGGAAATCGTTGCGGAGTCTTCCGACTTCTACCGCAGCAGTGAGTTCGAGCTCGAGGGTGATCGCTCGCCACGTACGGCCACGCTCGAGTTCCATGGCTTGCCGCCAGGCACGTATGAGGTGAGCGCGACGCTGATGGGCCCGGGCTCTACAGTGCGGGCCAGGACAAAGCAGGAAGTGGACGTCATGGGTAATGGTGACGCGGGTAATTAGCGTGAATTAACCCGCGGTTAACGACCTCCTGTCCGCGGCTCGTCGTCCAACCAGGTAGATGCCGACGTTGTCGGGCGCGATACGCGCAGGAGGTCATCATGAGAGGGGTTACGAAAAAAACGGCGCTGTTGGCGGCGGCGTTGCTGCTAATCGTGGGAGGATCCGCAAACGCTCAGCCATGGCGCGGGCGGGCCGTCTTCTTCCCACGGGCACACATCTATGCGCCGTTCTATGACCCGTTCTGGGGTTACTACCCGTACGGGGGATATCCCTACGTTGCGGGACGTCCGTACGGAGATGTGCGCACGGAGGTAAGACCAAAAGGCGCTGAGGTGTACGTTGATGGGTTCTACGCGGGTGTAGTCAGCGACTTCGACGGCGCCTTCAAACGGCTGCACCTGACGCCGGGAGGTCATGCCGTCACGTTCTATCTGGAGGGGTACCGCACGGTCACACAGAACGTTTACGTGCGGCCGGACTCTACTCTGAAGATGAACGACACGATGGAGCGGCTCGCTGCAGGGCAGACGAGCGATCCGCCGCCGCGGCCCACGCCGCGCCGCGGGTAATCGTGACTGAAGGGGTTAGGGGTTAGGGGTTAGGGGTTAGGGGTGCCCTAACCCCTTCCCCCTAACCCCTAACCCCTTCAGGTTCAGAAAGTAATCCTGAAGCCGATCTGCAGCGTGCGCGGCGCGTACGCGAGGTTCGAGCTCGCGTTCGGCAGCCCGTATCGTGGGCTGCTTTCCTGCAGCGTGTACGACCCGTAGTTCGCGCGGTCGAACAGGTTGAAAACCTCGGCGATCGCATCGACCGAGCGGCGGCCGCCGAACCTGATTGTCTGCTGCAGCCGCATGTCAGCGCGGTGCACAGGTTTGCCGACGAAGTTATTGCGCGGCACGATCGTCCCGTTCGGACGAAGCCGTGCGGTGCCGGTTGCACCGATGCCGCGCAGGTCGCCGCCGTAGCTGGTCGCCTGCCGCTCGCCGGAGCCGTAGAAGTACACGCCGCTCACCTGGAAGCCGCCGCGCACCTGCCAGATGCCGTTGAACACCGCACGATGCCTCTGGTCGGTTACAGCCAGCCCGTACACGCCGCCCATGTCGGCAGTAACGGGGAACGTCACCTGCTTGATTCCACTCAACGGAGCCGGCTCGCCGTCACGCAACGCCGACAGCGTGTAGGTCACCGCTCCCTGCCACCGGTGGCTGAAGCGCTTGGTGAGCATCGACTGCAGCCCGTGGTAGTTCGACCAGCCGGTGAACATCTGCTGGCCCACCACGCCCCAATCAGGATAGGCGCGCAGCGCGCGCGTCGCGAACGG
>Ga0070699_100000697_pt1 | contig 31276 bp, 33 predicted proteins | sample KBSK1503metaG_FD_65473 | JGI IMG/M metagenome (GOLD analysis project Ga0070699, IMG submission 65473) | Corn, switchgrass and miscanthus rhizosphere microbial communities from Kellogg Biological Station, Michigan, USA - KBS K1-50-3 metaG | ecosystem: Host-associated > Plants > Roots >...
ATGAATCTTGCCAATTGGCAAATCTCGTTCGGCAAGCAGACTCTGTGGTGGGGCCCCGGGGAAGAGGGTGCGATGCTCTCCACCAACAACGCAGAGCCGCTCAACAAGACGTTCCGCGTCAATCGTGTCAGCCCCATTCACTTGCCCTCCGTGTTTGGCCTGCTCGGTGATATCCGCATGGAGTGGTTCCTAGGGCAGGCGTCGGGATATCAGTTCATCAATAACGCGCAAGCTGGTGCGCCGGGTATCATCGGACAATATGGTCGCAGTTTGAGTCCTCAGCCCTTCCTGACGGGCGGCAAGATCAGCTTCAAGCTCACGCCGAACTTTGAGATCAGCATGTCGAAGACGACTCTGTTCGGAGGGCCCGGGAATCCCTTGACGCTAAAAACTCTTGTTCAAGCCACCTTCAACCTCCACGTAAAGGGTGAGGCTTTGGGCGACGGTCGCGCTGCATTGGATTTTGCATACCGAATTCCGAAACTGCGGGACTGGCTCAGTTTCTACGGAGATGCCTTCCAAGAGGATGAGATTTCCCCGCTCAATCGTCCCTACAAGGCGGCGTTCCAGGGAGGGCTCTACCTCGTTAGATTTCCGAGGATTCCCAAGCTTGATTTCAGACTGGAGGGGGGTACGACAAGTGCTGTGAACTTCCCCACATGCAATGGCTGCTATTACAGTAACGGGCAATACCTAAACGGCTACACCAATAACGGCGAGCTTATCGGTACCTGGGTGGGCCGGGCAGCGCAGGGTGAAGCCATACGCAGCAACTACTGGCTGGGTCCGCAGAAGAAAATCGGCATCGAGCTTCGCCATCGCAACATTGACAGACAGTATCTCCCCCAAGGCGGAACTCAAAACGACATAGCGGTGAACGGAGACTTCTTTTTGAAATCGGGGTTTCGCTTTTCCGGCACACTGCAGTATGAGTCCTGGCAGATTCCCTTGCTGGCGACGACCCGCCAAAGCAACGTAATGGCGTCGTTCCAGTTTAGCTACTGGCCACGGGTAGGCTCGCGATGATGACAAGTAGGCCGATATCATCACCAACTGAAGACACTGTGCCCGAGATTGTTCCGCGGCCTCGCCTGACGGAAACTCCCACCACGGATGAGGAGTCCGCTCGATCAAGAGTCGCGAATCGACTGCGGCTGTTGCGGGAAGAGAGCAGATTCCTGTTCAAACTTGTGGCCTGTGCCGTTGTGTTTACTGCGGTTCTGGCATTGCTCATACCCAACCGATACGAGGCAAGGACATCGCTAATGCCTCCCGATGGCGACTCCAATTCGGGACTCGCCTCATTGCTGGCCCTGACCAAAGGCAGTGAGCTCGGAATGCTAGCCGGCGATTTCTTGGGGCTAAAGACATCCGGGCCTCTCTTCATCGGAATTCTGCGGAGTCGCACGCTAGAGGATCGGATCATCAACAAGTTCGACTTGAGACACGTGTACCGCGTGCGGAAGATGCAGGATGCCCGCAAGGTACTCGAAGCCAACACTCAGATTTCTGAAGATCGGAAAAGCTGGATCATAACCATGAGCGTGAGCGACCAGAGTCCGCAGCGAGCTGCGGATGTGACCCGGGCTTATGTGCAGGAACTGAATCAGTTGGTCGCGGACTTGAACACCTCGGCCGCCCACCGTGAGCGCCTCTTCCTCGAGGAGCGGCTCAGGTCGGTGAAGCGAGACCTCGATTCGGCGGACAAGGACTTCAGTGAGTTTGCCAGCAAGAATACCGCGATCGACATCAAGGAGCAGGGCCGCGCGATGGTTGAGGCTGCAGCCATGCTGCAGGGGCAAATCATTGCGAGCCAGTCGGAACTGGAGGGTCTGCGCCAGATCTACTCCGATGAAAATGTGCGGGTCAGAGCGGTGAAGGCGAGGGTCGCTGAGCTCCAGAAAAAACTCGAGGAGATCGGGGGCGGAGGATTGGACGCGGACGCGTCCAACGACGATACCCCTCAGGCCCTGTACCCGTCCATACGCAAGCTGCCGCTGTTAGGAGTCACTTACTTTGATCTTTACCGTCGTGCAAAGATCCAGGAAACAGTCTTCGGGTTTCTGACGCAACGATACGAACTTGTCAAAGTGCAGGAAGCCAAGGAGACGCCCACTGTGAAGGTTCTCGATGTCGCCGAGATTCCTGAGAAGAGGTCCTTTCCACCCCGGCTATTGATCGTCTTTCTGGGAACGTTCTTCGCATTCGTCGCGGGAGTCCTTTGGATACTCGCCCGCGCTTCGTGGAAAGAGACAGAAGAACAAGACCCGGTCAAAGTGGTGGTCTCTGAACTCTATCGTGAGATGAAGGCGAAGGTGCGAATCCACGCGGCCAATGGCTGGACGATCCGCCATATGCGAGCGAAAATCCTGAGGTTCAGATCCCATGAGGAATAGCCCACCAGTGAAGGAAGTCAGACTGATGCAAGAAAACCTCGACCTTAGGCTCGGGACGCGCCCTCGCTGATCGGCAAACATCGTGGGGTTACCCCGGCAACGGTTGTTGTGTGCGCTTCCGCGTTTTTGGCCGTGGAAATCCAAGACGCGCATTTGTTGTGGATGCTGGCAAGTTGTGCAGCGCCAATATTCGCTTCTTATGTTCACGAATATGCAATGAGGGCAGTCAGCGTGATCAATTATCCTTCGTTGCTGAATTTGCCGCGCCGGCATGACGAGGTCTGGGACGCTCTCGCTGTCACTCCAGAACTAGCCAAGGCTGCTGCGTGCGGCTACAGTGACGAGAGCGCCGTACGCCGTTCGGCGCAGATTCCGGTGAGAACCTGATCGAGCCGGCTGGAGTCCGGGCCGCACGCGGAACGTTTACGTGGATTGAACAACGTCCGAGACTGCAACGTAGGACCGGATGAACTGGAGAGCAACTCGTTCGCTCTGGTCTATTCGACCAACATGTTGGCCCAACTGGACGAGATGGATCGATGCCGTTATGTGAAGGATGCCTCCCCGTGCCCGTCCGCGTGGGCGCCTGCGCATCGACAATGTTGATCTCGAGTCGGATGAAGGATGGGGAGCATTCGCCGGGGGACTGAGTCGTCGCAGCCATGGGAACGTCCCCCGTATATCCCAACGCAATCGACCGCAGCGGAGCTAACCACCTATGCATTGCGAGCGGGTGGAAATTCATCATACAAACGGTCTCCGCTGGTCATCGTAACGGCTCTCCTGGCCGCTATTGAGGAGTAAACGAGCCGTGCCGCGTCAGCGCCCCAATCTGATTTGCTGGCGGGTAACCGTAGGCTGACGATTTTGTTCGGAGCTTTTGGGGGAGGAATAAGGAGGAATAGTGAGAATACTCGTCCTGGGCGGAGATGGTTACTGTGGTTGGCCGACCGCGCTCTACCTTTCGCGGCGCGGACATGAAATTGCCATCGTGGACAGCTTCCATCGCCGCCTGTGGGATCACGAAGTGGGCGCACAGACGCTGACGCCAATTCAGCCTCTGCCCGAAAGGCTTCGCACCTGGCAGCGGGTAACGGGTAAGACAATAGAGCCGTTCGTTGGCGACGTCACGGACTACGAATTCCTGGGCGAGGTTTTCCGGATCTTTGAACCCGAAGCTGTGGTGCACTTCGCGGAGCAGCGTTCAGCACCGTACTCGATGATCGACCGCCAACATGCGGTGTTTTCCCAGGTCAACAACGTCGTGGGTACGCTGAATGTCCTGTTTGCCATCAAGGAATTCCAGCCCGACTGTCACCTCGTAAAGTTGGGCACAATGGGAGAATACGGTACCCCTAATATTGATATCGAAGAGGGGTTCATCAAAGTTCAGCTCAACGGGCGTGAAGACACGCTACCGTTTCCCAAGCAGCCCGGGTCTTTCTACCACCTTTCGAAGGTTCACGACTCGCATAACATTCATTTTTGTTGCAAGATTTGGGGCATCCGCGCGACCGATCTCAATCAGGGAGTGGTATACGGCACGATTATTAATGAAACGGCAATGGACGATGCGCTCGTTAATAGGTTTGACTACGATGAGATATTCGGGACAGCCCTGAACCGATTCTGCGTCCAAGCCGCGATTGAGCACCCTCTGACTGTTTATGGCAAGGGTGGACAAACCCGTGGGTTTCTGGATATCCGTGACACCGTGCGCTGTGTTGAACTTGCCTGCGGCAATCCCCCCAATCGCGGGGAATACCAGGTCTTCAACCAGTTCACGGAGCAGTTTTCAATCCTGGAGCTTGCCCACATGGTACAGACAGCCGCGAGGAATCTGGGTGTTACCGTTGCGATCGACCACCTACCCGACCCACGCGTGGAAGCGGAAGAGCACTATTACAACGCCAAGCACACAAAGTTGGCTGAACTGGGCCTCGAACCCCATCTGCTCTCAGAATCCTTGCTCGACTCTCTCATGAACATCGCGGTTCGATACCGGGATCGCATCGACGAGTCACTGCTATTGCCGCGCGTAAACTGGCGGAGCTCCCGAAATAATCGCAAGCGCGAGCGCACACCGGCCAACATGGCGGCAGACTGAATCGGCGACCTTTCCTCCAAGAACCTGTTCAGCAAGCAAAACAGAATGAGCGAGGCAATCGAGACTGCCGATGCTAAGCTGCAAGCCCCACTTTCCAGGGGCCAGGACTCTGTGGGAATCCTGTTATTCCGAGACTCACTCGGATACTTCGGAAGTAAGGTCGTGCCGGGATTCATGGGACTCATCTCGGTCCCGGCCTTTGTTCGGCTTCTCGGCCCGGAAGAATATGGCCGGTTCGCTTTCATTTTTCCCTTGTTAATGGCGATTGCCGGTGCCAGTTCGGGCTGGCTGGCCCAGGGGATTTTGCGGTTTCACCCTTCCCCTACAGAAAACACGGCCCGGCAGGCGCGGTTCAGCGTAGCAGTATTTGCGGGGACCGTAGCGTCGGTAGCGCTGACCGGCGTGGTTTTGGTTCTAGTGCTTTTCGGTCTGCACTATCAGATCGTAACGGCTCTTATTGCTTTGAGTTTTGCTTTCTCGCTTGTGATCTACACGGTTGCTTTGGCAAGACTTCAGGCCCAGCTTCGGCCCATGGCAGTGCTGGCGCGCGAGATCGTCCGCTCCGTCGCTGCCTTTGTCTTTTCGCTTCTTCTGGTTCTGGCTACTGGTCAAAAGCGATTTGACTTGGTGCTGTTGGGCCAGGCGCTGGCGTATACGATTGCGATTGTGCCCATGAGCGGCATCGGACACCCGCTCAAGCAAGTCCTCGGAGCCTTCGCGCGTGCCCCATCAGGCGCTGAGTCCGTCAGGGACATTTTGAGCCAGTTGGCGCACTTTGGATGGGCGGTGGGCGTTTGGCTGCTGCTTTCCCAGTCGCTACCAGTGATTGACCGCTGGCTGATCCAAAGATTCGCCGGCTACTCAAAGGCAGGCGTCTACGCCTCCCTGTACGAGGTGGCGATCCGGTCCTTGTCATTTCTTATCTTTCCCCTGACGCAGGCCGGTCACCCTCGCATTATGCGTAGCTGGAATCAAGGCGAATATGCGGTCGCGTATCGAATCATCAGGAACTCGATTAAATACCAGTTGTTCATCTTCGTCGCCGTGTTGGCAGTCGTGTCAGCATTTGCGCACCGGATCGCGGCCCTGATTCTGGGGTTCGACGACCAAGTTGCTGCCCGTACGCTTCCGCTGCTTGTGGTCGCAGGTTTTTTGTGGCAGCTCGCCCTGCTTGTGCACAAGCCTCTCGAAATCAAACAAGAAACCGCGACCATGCTGGTGGGTATGACCATCACCGTGGGCCTGGATTTTCTAGGCAACTATCTTCTGATACCGCGATTCGGATTTGTCGCCGCAGCCTACGTGGTGGTGTTCTCCGCTTGTTCCTACATCGCATTTACGCTCTGCGTGACGCGCTTTCGTGTATTGCGCGCGTTGTCGCCGATGGTAGGCAACCGTTGAACAACTTTGTGATTGACACGATCGGATCTCCGTGGCTGGCATTAACGGTGCTTGTTATCGTGACCGCGGGCGCCCGCTTACGCTGCGGAAGTTGGTTTGCACCAGCTGCTTTCGTCGGGCTGATATGGACATTTTTCACGGGGGCTTCGCTGCAGGTCGTGGACTACCCCGTGCCGGGCCGCGGATTGTGGATTTTGGTGCTACTCATCGTCGCTATTCAGCTTGGCGCGCTGATCGCTCATGAGCTTCGACCCCCAAGCAAGGTCCCCACCTGCTCCGGCGCTTTCGATAGATTCGAGTTTCTGAGGAATCGCTCACGGCGGTATGGATTTGCGTGCACAGCGGTTGCGCTAGCCGGTTGCGTTTACTTCCTGGTTGTCAGCCTGGAACAATTCGATCTGCCGTTTACCCCTCTCGGGGTGCTGGCAGTGGGCGCCAACTGGACAGTGCTGAGGTATAAGGACATCCTCGAGCCCTGGTTCGTGCGGCTACTCATCATGTGGCTACATCCAGCCGGCCTGTTGGGAGGGGTGCTGTTCGCCTGCAGCCGTCGATTTGGCGATCGTGTTCTCGCGCTTTTCACCCTCTTGCCAGCGATTGCTTACAGCCTCTTGACCGCTGCCCGGGCGCCAACCCTTCTGGGACTTACTTGCTGGCTGGGCGGATATCTCGCGATGTGCTGTGTCAGTGAGCCGGGACGCCCAGGTCTGTTTGCCCGGAAGCGAGTTGGCTGGCTCCTGTCAATGGCGGCTTGCCTGGTGATTGGCTTTGTAGCGGTAGACGCGCTCCGCAGTGTGCCAACAGCTGGCGATTTTCTGCTGCACGCGAGTGAGACACAGTTAACCGATTACATGCTCGGATCGCCAGCAGCTTTTGCAGACTGGTATGCGCACGCCGAGATCTCCGACGCCGAATGGGGAGCACGGACATTTGCGGGAGAGTTTGATTTGTTACAGGTTAAAGAAAGAATTGTCGGGAAATACACGGAGACCTCGAACGTTATCGGCACGGAGATTACGAACGTCTATACCCTGTTTAGAGGCCTCATTGAAGACTTCACCCTGCTGGGGGCGACTTTGGTTTGCGCATGCGTGGGAGGCTTGGCGGGTTGGGTATACAACAAGAAGCGTGAAACTAACCTGTTAGGCGCGCTGTTTTGGCTGTCGGCTTTCTACGCGGCGACGATATTTAGCCCCTTAACCTCCTTATTCAGTTTCAATGGTGCGACGTTCGCCTGGATTGTCGCTTTCGTTGCACTACGCGAAACAAGACATCGTGCTTCAGCGCTCGCTTTCGAGAGCGTCACGGTTTAGGCACCTTCATGATTCTCGGTTCCAAAGCACTCATCATCACCGTTAATTATCGCGGTGCTGAATCTACATTGGAGTTTCTGAATAGCGCCTCACACCTGCAAGCTTTTGACCATGCCGATCTCCTGGTCGTCGACAATAACTCCGGTGATGACTCAGTCGCTCGCATGCAGAAAACCATGTCACAATTCAGCAATGTCGCAGGGTTGGAGTCCGAGGTCAACCGCGGCTACTTCGGAGGCGCAAATTGGGCGTTGCAGCAGTACCTCGCCCACGGGTTCAGGCCCGACTGGATTATTGTCTGTAACAACGACATCCTTTTCCCAGACTCTCAATTCCTTCTCAATCTTTTTCAATGGGACCCATCCACGGTCGCTGTTCTGGCTCCAGCCGTTATTGCCCGCCTCACTGGAGTGGATGCGAACCCTTTTCTGCGACGGCGACCGTCCAAGTGGCAAATGCGGCGGTACAAGTTTTGGTTGTCGCATTACTATCTGATGTGGTTCAAACAATGGCTCGCACCTCAAGTGCGCATCTTGCGGCATCGTGCAAGGCAATGGCGACCGGCCGCAACTGTGCAAATCCGCACCCGGATCTATGCTCCGCATGGCTCCTTCATTATTTTCAGCCGCACGTTTTTTGACGCAGGCGGAACGATCGATGACGGGTCTTTCCTCTACGCTGAAGAGTTTTGTGTCGGCGAAACCTGTTACCGGCTGGATCTGCCCGTGATTCATGATCCCGATCTCAAGGTTTGGCATAACGCGCATCAAACCACCGGACGAATGTTGACCCGTCCCATTTACGACTACCAGAGGCAAGGGCTGTCTTATGCAATGCGAAAGTACAATCTGCAGACTGCCGGCTCAGACCATAGCAGGCGCGAGCAACTAATGGCCCCTGAACGTGATGATGTGATGTGACATTATTTTGTCCTGGCAACCGGAGATGCAGGAATCATGCATTTCGAACAGCGATTCTTTCTCTTGACATCATTGCTGCTGATCTACATTTGGGCAGGATACCCTGTCCTGTTGTGGCTCCTTGGACGATTGGTAGTCCCACCGGACCCAAAGGAACAGGCAGAGCAACCGCTCGTCTCCGTGATCATTGCCGCTCACAACGAAGAGCACCGGATTCGGACTAAGCTTGAGAATTGCCAGCGCTTCGCCTATCCGCCCGAAAAGATCGAAATCTTAGTTGCTTCCGACGGGTCTACCGATCAGACGGAGGCAATTGTCGAAGAACTTGGGGAGCGCGATCCACGTATCCGCTTATTGCGTAGCGTCCGTGTCGGAAAGAGTGAAGTTCAAAATCTTGCCGCACAGCAAGCACGCGGTGAGGTCTTGTTCTTCACAGATGCCAATGCGCGTGTGAACACAGACGCCCTGCGGTTCCTGGTCGGGGACTTGGCCGACCCCAGCGTAGGCCTGGTTTCGGCGGAAGCGCTCTTCGGCTCACCCGAGGACGCGGTATCTCGTGGGCAAGGCTTCTATTGGCGCTTCGAACTCTTCTTGCGTCGGGCGGAGTCGGATCTGGGCATCCTGGCCACCACCAGCGGCCAGGCCTTTGCGGTGCGACGGGAACTGTTTCGGCCGCTCCCCATTTGTTACTGTGACGATTGCATCACGCCCTTGGATGTGCGTCTGCAAGGATACCGCGTGCTCCACGATCGGCGCGCCATGGTATTCGACACCATGCCGCACACCATTCAGGGCGAGCTTCGCGCGAGGATACGAATGACGGCCCGCAACTGGGGCGGGACGTTGGCGCGAGCGGCAATCCTGGACCCCTTGCGCTTTCCATTGACCGCTTTAGGATTGCTCTCTCATAAGCTGCTGAGATGGCTTACGCCGTTTCTGCTGGCGATGATCTTCGTGACGAACACAGGTCTGGTTCTGCAGGGGAGCGCGCTTCTGCCGTGGATCCTGCAAGTGGGATTCTATCTTTCGGCTTTCGTAGGATGGCTGCGCACTCGGGGAGAGCGTCCCGCTGGGGTGTTCGGTTATCCATTTTCATTTTGTTTGGCGAACGTCGGGTTCTTCCTTGGAATGCTTAAGGTCTTGCGGAGTCAAAGAATCGTGGCCTACCAATCGACCGAGTAACCTCAATGAAAACCTCCACGACCATCCCGCACGCTGATGCCGGCGAGCAAAGTGAGCTCTTGCGGATCCGCGCTGCTTATGCGCGGCGGAAGAAGTTGATGTCGGCTGAACGCTACCTGCGGACCAATCCCGGGCACCTCTACAGCCTGCACGAGCGGGAAGTGACGATGGCATCGTTGCTGCGTCGCATAGGCCTGTCCTCGCTATCCGGTCTCCGGATTCTGGACCTGGGCTGCGGACGAGGCAGCACGCTTCGCCTGTTACTCGAATATGGGGCGGACCCCGACCTTCTGTTTGGCATTGATCTGATGGAAGACCATGTCCAAGTGGCGCATGCTCTCAGTCCGAACATGCATTTCAGTTGTGGGAGTACCACGCGACTGCCCTACGCAGACGCCAGCTTCGACCTGATCCTGCAATTTCTGCTATTTACATCGGTGCTGAGCGATGCTGCCAGGGGTCGGATTGCGCGGGAGATCAGTCGAGTGCTTTCGCCCGGCGGGAATTTTCTCTGGTACGACTTCGCTTTTAACAATCCCAGAAACCCAGACGTTCGTGGCATCCGGCTCACCGAGATCCGGCGACTATTTCCCGATTTTACTATGGAAGCTCGCCGCGTCACAGTTGCTCCCCCTTTAGGCAGGGCTTTGGGTCGTTTAGGGCCGTCCGTGTACTATTTGGCATCACAGTTACGGCTCATCAGTACGCACTACTTTTGCCTCCTGAAGACATAGCTCGTCGTGCAGTCTTTGTGCCCGGACTCTGGCTCTAACCAACAATCGAAAGGCTATATGAGCGCGCGCGATACTTTCCTGCCTTTTTCTCCGCCCCTCATCGGAGAGGAAGAGATTGCCGAAGTTGTGACCACGTTACGCTCAGACTGGATCACCACCGGACCCAAGGTGAAGCAGTTTGAACAGCAGTTCATGGAATTCGTCGAAGCCCCGGACTCTTTCGCCGTGAGTTCCTGCACTGCCGCCCTCCACCTCTCTCTATTAGCGCTGGGAATTGGGCCGGGAGACGCTGTGCTCACGACTCCAATGACGTTCTGTTCGGGCGTGCACGTGATCGAACATGTCGGCGCACGTCCGGTTTTGATCGACGTGGAACCCGACACACTCAACCTCAATCCAAAGGCGATCAAAGAGGCGATTCAATTCGTCAAACGAACCATGGGACTTCGGGTAAGAGCGATCATCCCTGTTCATCTCTACGGGCATCCCTGTGACCTTGCGCCGATTCTCGAGATCGCTAGGGAGCACGGACTGGCGGTCATCGAGGATGCCGCCCATTCGCTGCCCGCGCGTTACCACGGCAGAATCATCGGTTCCGGGGATTGCGATGCGGGTGTTCCGGTGCTGACCTGCTTCTCTTTCTACGCTACGAAGAATCTGACAACAGCCGAGGGCGGAATGCTGGTCGGCACTCCCGACTTGATTGCGAACGCCCGAACCTGGGGGCTTCACGGGATGAATCGCGATGCGTGGAAACGCTATGGCAAGGAGGGTCCATGGTTCTATGAAGTCGTGAGTCCCGGCTTCAAGTACAACATGACCGACATACAAGCCGCGCTCGGTTTGCATCAGCTACGGAGACTCCCTCAGCTCCACGCCCGCCGCCAGGCTATTACTCGGCGATACAACGCTGCCTTCGATGGATGCGAGGAATTGCAGGTGCCGGCGGAACGCGACGGCGTGGAACACGCGTGGCATCTGTATGTGCTTCGACTGAATCTCGATTGCTTGACGATTACGCGCAATCAGTTCATTTCCGAGCTGGGAAAGCGCAACATTAGTTGCTCTGTACACTTCATTCCGATTCACCTGCATCGCTACTATCGGGACAAGTACGGATACAAGGCGGAGGACTTTCCAGTCGCTTACCGCGAGTATCAACGCCTGGTGTCCCTGCCACTTTCACCAAGGATGACCGATGGAGACGTAGCGGACGTGATCGCAGCGGTCAAAGGTGCGGTGAAGGCACACACCGCGCGGCCGAAGTCAGGGCGAGGAGTCAGTGTTGTCATCTCTTGAGGGAGTGCATGCGGCAGCGGGCGTGGAAAATAGCTTCTACAGAAAATGGGGAAAACGCTCTCTGGATTCAATTGCTTCTCTCGTGGGGCTTCTGCTGGCGTCTCCGGTGTTGCTCGTGGTGGCGGTGCTGGTAAAGAGTACTTCCCCGGGGCCAGTCTTGTACTGGCAGGAGCGCGTCGGCCTCCGAGGGCAGCTCTTCCGTATCGTTAAGTTCCGCACGATGCGCCAAGGTGCTGACCAGCGTGGGCTCGTGATTACTTCGACCGGGGATCCTCGGTTGACGACCGTGGGCCGCTGGCTGCGCCGGCTTAAACTCGACGAAATTCTTCAGTTGTGGAATGTACTGAAGGGAGAAATGAGCCTCGTAGGGCCCCGCCCAGAGGTTCCCCGCTATGTGCAGTTCTATTCTTCCGCCCAGCGGAGGGTGCTGTCGGTTCGCCCTGGGATCACTGATCTCGCCTCCATCTCCTACCTGCGAGAAGAAGAATTGCTCGCCAGCCATGCTGACGTCGATCGCTATTACCGGGAGGTCATACTGCCCGACAAGCTGAACAAGAATCTGGAGTATTTGGATCGCATGTCGTTTTTCTGCGATCTTTTGCTGCTGGTCCGCACCATGAGGGCCATCTTCACTCCCGTGTGGACGCCTAAGACGCAATAGGTGCGACTCGAACGAGATGTTGCGGGGTCCGGATACATCTGAGCCTATGTTTTGGTCGAGCTTGTACTGGTCCAGCGTCCCCACACACTCGATGAACCCGGCAAGCAGGGACTTTTTCGAGTGAGAGCAACCCCATCGCATAACCTTTCAGGTCGGGCAGTTATAGGGATCCTCTCAAAGCGCGGAGCGCAGCGGTTCATCCCGCGGGGGAGACCATTCCGGGCGCATGGACCCTGGCGCATTTGTTTTGTTGTCCTCTCCTGCTTCGCCGTGTTCTTTGAAGGATCCGCCAGGGCTCAGTCGGGTACAGCACCCGTCGATGGCTTGACGAACCAGGAGCATCAACTGGGGAAGGAGATGCAGAACCCAATTGTTTCTCCGGCAACTGGCCAAGATAAACCAATTGCGAAGAGCATCGAGCCTACCCAGGCTTCTGTTCTCGACACCTCTGACGATTTCCAAGTCAGCCAGAAATGCTCTGAAGGCGTACTGGACGAAAAGACTTGCAAGTTTCATTGGGGTCCGGCGCTGGGCCAGTTGGGTGAATACCTCGGAATCGAGACTGGATGGAATCTCGCCACTAACTATTGGGTGAGAAGGCTGACCTTCCATGGTCATTTTGTGCAGGATTACTTCCAAGCAGTCGAGGGTTTTTCTTTTTCTCGTTGGGACGATGACAACCCTGCCTACGATGACTATTTGGGTCACCCCATGATGGGCGCGATAGCCATGGACATTTACATTCAGAACGATCCGCGCGGAAAGTTGCTCGAACTCCAGAACACAAAAGCATATTGGCACAGCAGGCTCCGGGCGCTTTTATGGTCTGCGATCTATAGCGCACAGTGGAAATTGGGCCCGATTAGCGAAGCTTCGTTCGGTAATAGTGGCGGCAGGGGGTGGTTCTACGACCCAAGCGACCACAAGATAACAAACGGAACGGGCACCGTTGGCCTGGTCGTGACACCGATCGGGGGGTGGATTTGGAACATGGCCGAGGATTCCCTTGACGAGCACATGATTGTGCACCTTGAGAGGAAGAGCAACAATCCTCTATATCTTTTCAGTATCCAAATCCTGAACCCCTGTCGGGCTTTTTCCAATCTTTTGCGCTTTAAGGCCCCTTGGTATCGCGACAACCGGCCTGTCCGCCGCCCGTTTGAAGTCGTGGCTCGGTGACGATTGCTGAAACCGAGTTGAACCATGCGTGCCATCGCAAGGCGCTGGCCGAAGTCTCCCCAACTCTTAGGTCTGTCTGGCTTTGTTCGGTTCCACGCACTACCAACCTCAAACTGTCACTTTCAGTCGAATGAAAATCATTAGCCTCGCCAAGACGCTTCTGCGCAAGAACGCATGGTTTATTGGTGCGTTCCAGGCTTTTTTGACACTCACCTCGCTCCTGCTGGCCTGGCTCTTACGGTTCGATTTCACGTTGCCGGATCGGGTGTTGCTGTTGTCGGCCGCCCCCCTCCTCATTTTGGTCCGCGTGGCCTTCATTGCCCGGTTCGGCCTGTTGCACGGCTGGTGGAAGTACACGGGCCTAAGCGACGCACTGGATGTTGTTAAATCTGTCGTTGGCGGTTCAGTGGTCTTTATTCTGCTGATGCGGTATCTGCTCCACGCGCTGACGTTCCCGCGCGCGGTTTATGTGCTGGAACCCTTGTTGACCGCCGGAATCCTGATCAGTGTGCGAGCCTTCTCGCGCATTCTCGCCGAATCGGTTCGCCAGGATCTCACATCCTCGGCAAAAGTAGTTCTCATTGGGGCGGGCGTCGGAGCTCAAACGGTGGTCCGGGAGATCAAGCGGCCCGAAAGCGGATATTCCCCGATCGGATATGTAGACGATGATCCCTCGAAGCTGAAATTGAAAATCGAAGGTATTCCAGTGATCGGAACCGTCGACCAAGTCCCTGAACTGGTGAATTCCTACGCGATCGACGAGGTTCTGATTGCGGTCCCATCCGCCTCATCGAAGCAGATGCAACGCTTCGTGGAAGTGTGCCAGCGCGCGAGGGTGAAATTCCGTACCGTTCCTGCCCTCCGGGACGTCATCGCGCAACGGGTGAGCCTCAGCGACTTCCGCGAGGTGGACCTGGAAGACCTACTGGGAAGGGATCCGGTCAAAACCGATCTGCAATCCGTCAGAACCGCGATTCATGGGCGCTCCGTCATGGTAACCGGCGCAGCAGGTTCCATTGGCTCGGAACTTTGCCGGCAGATTCTTGAATATGAACCCCGCACCCTCATCTGTGTGGACCGGAATGAAACTGGAATGTTTTATCTGGAACAGGAACTGCTGCACCACAGACCAGGAACGGCGCTTCGATTTCACGTGGCGGATGTTGGGGATCGCAGACGGATGCAATGTATCCTCAATGAAGTCCGCTCAGAGACCATTTTCCATGCGGCTGCTTACAAGCACGTGCCGATGATGGAAGTGAATGTGCGTGAGGCTGTGCAAAACAATGTCTTCGGATTGCTGAGCCTGCTCGCAGTTGCCTGTGAGAAGGAATGCGCTACGTTTATCCTCATCTCGTCGGATAAGGCGGTCAACCCTTGCAGCGTAATGGGTGCCACCAAGCGAATTTGCGAACTGATCATCTCCCATCAGCCTACCGACGGCATGCGCTGTCTGTCAGTGCGCTTTGGCAACGTGCTTGGCTCCAACGGGAGTGTGATCCCGGTGCTTCAGGAGCAGTTGCGGAAGAATGAAGCGCTTACTATCACCCACCCTGAGATGACACGCTTCTTCATGACAACGCGAGAGGCCGTTTCGCTCGTTCTTCAAGCGTCGCTGATAGGCGAGAAGGGTGACACGCTGGTCCTCGATATGGGACGTCCGGTGCCGATTCTGGAGTTGGCGCGAACACTCATTCGATTGTCGGGCAAGAACGAGGCGGAGGTTCCCATTCGTTTCACTGGTTTCCGCCAGGGCGAGAGACTCAGCGAGGAACTTTTCTACCAGGCTGAAGAGGTCTCTCCGACATCATCTGCCAAGATCAAGAGAGCGCGGAGCGCATGCCAGGACTGGCCCGAACTGCACAGCCGGTTGGAGGAACTCGAGGCGACGCTGTTTGTGAACCGGTCTGACCTCACTCGTAGCAAGATCAAAGAAATCGTTCCTGAATACTCGAACTCGTCCAATCGCAATGCGGCCACGGACGAGAGCGAAGAATCGTGGGAAGCCGCGGCCAGCCCTTCGCGAAAAAAGCCCTTCGTTGATACGCTCCTGGCAGGCGATTGAAAGATCTCGCTGCCCCCTCCATTCCGTTCTGTTCACGACCTTGAGGTCTTCCTACGGCTCCGCTCGGAGCCGTAGGCCTTCTAATAACGCCAGACTCCGTCGGACAGACCTGCGATCCCATCTGCCGGCCCCGCGTACCCGACTCCCTCAATTTGCTGGCAACGTCAACTAGAAGTCCCCCCTCATATAGGTAATTTACAAGGTTTTTACAAACCCGTGACAACGTGAGGAGTCTGCCATTCTAACGTTTGAGTGATTTTTGACGCGCACACTGAGTCTGTGGCTCCCCCCAGTGGCAAAGCATTTTCAGAGGATTTCGAGGAGAGGATATGTGAAACAAACGGCAGCGATTTTTGGCAGGTCGCATCTCAAGGCTGTGGTTCTGGCTCTTCTTCTCTTTGTGCTTCTCGGCGTTGTCCCGTTCCTAGCGCGCTCACATGGCCAGAGCGAAAGGGGAATAGTACTCGCCGGGCGGATAGGTGCCAGCGGAGTGGTCACCTCGAGCAAGAACCCTCTGCAAATCGCCCTGCTCCATTGGTACAACGCGAACCTCACGACACAATTTACTGTGGGAACGAGTCCCTACGGCATGGCCTTCGATGGAGCCAACATCTGGGTGGCCCTAAATGGCAGCCGCAAAGTCACTAAGCTGCGAGCGAACGATGGTTTCAACCTGGGCAGCTTTTCCGTGGGCACAAACCCCACAGGGGTGGCTTTTGATGGAGCCAATATTTGGGTCGCAAACATCAATAGCAACAACGTGACTAAGCTGCAAGCCAGTAACGGCGCCGTGCTCGGCACTTTTGCCGTAGGAACACAGCCGGTGGGGATAGCCTTTGATGGGACCAACATCTGGGTGACGAATAATGGCAGCGGCAACGTCACCAAGCTGAAAGCTAGTAACGGCGCTGTGCTCGGGACCTTTCCGGTGGGAACCTTTCCTGCTGCCGTGGCCTTTGACGGGACCAACATTTGGGTGGCCAATAACGGCAGCGCTAATGTGACCAAGATGTCGATCAGTGGCGCTATTCTCGGCACCTTCGGCGTGGGAAGCCAACCCGGTGGGGTAGCGTTTGATGGGACCAACATCTGGGTGGCGAATTTCGGCAGCAACAATGTCACCAAGCTGGCCACCAGCGGGACGGTGCTTGGAACCTTCCCCGCGGGAAGTGGCCCCAGCGGGATTGTTTATGACGGGGCCAACATCTGGGTGACGGACTTCAACAGCACGACGGTGACGAAGTTGCTCGCCAGCACCGGCGCGACCGTTGGCACCTTTACCGTCGGAAGGGCACCCGTAGCCGTGGGCTTTGACGGGGCCAACATCTGGGTTTCGAATTTCAATGCCACCACGGTTTCGAAACTTTAAGGAGGCGGCCGGGTCAAACAGCACTGAATTGTCGCGAACTCCGCCTAAAGCTACAGGGCGGCAGTCCTGTTTGGGCTTTGCGGCCTGACTTGAGAAGGATGTTGTGATGTCAGAAGTAAAGTTGCAAGTGTTCCTGCTCGCAGAGAACCGGTTGTTCCGAGAGGCCCTCACCCGCCTACTGAACAAGAAGGTGGACGTTCGCGTGGTGGGCGCCGACGCTTTCAGCGCAGGGGTGTTTGAACGTATTGCCGAACTGCGGCCTGATATTCTGCTGTCCGATTCCAAAGCAATTTCGCTCTCCGATCTGCAGATAGTCCCACAACTCCGAAAGCTCCTTCCCGGCCTGAAGGTCGTCATGATCGGCATGGATCCCGATCATAAGCTTTTCCTGCATGCAGTGCAGCAAGGCGCCGTGGGGTACGTTCTGAAGGATGCGTCGGCAATGGAAGTAGCGGCAGCAGTTCGCGCCGTGATGAATGACGAAGCATTCTGTCCGCAGAACTTGCTGTTGAGCTTGTTCGAATACGTGGCTCAGCCCCAGGTCAAAGCTCCCACCGCCCGTGTCAAGCGCGAACTCGGACTCAGCCGTCGCGAGCAACAGCTGACCAATCTGATCAGCGAGGGCCTGACCAACAAAGAAATCGCCTATCAGTTGAATCTTTCCGAGCAAACTGTCAAAAACCATGTCCACCGAATGCTCCGCAAGGTCGGAACCACGGACCGGCTCGTGATTGTCGAACGCTGGCGCGAGGCGCGCAGCGCACAATACGAGAGTCCAGCCGTGCCCGTTCCTAAGAAACCGCAGGGCCTTAGGCTCGGGAGTGCCTGATCGAGTCGCCCGGATGACTGACACAATTCTTCGTGAAGATAGCGAACTTGCGCGGAAAGAAAACACTGTCAGCGGACGTCTCGGCCACCTGCTGGCGGTCTCAGAGTAGTTTCTCCTCGCGGCCCTGCTCGTCTTGTTCGTCATGCGGGCTCGGGTTCGGTTTGGCGCATCCTGAGCACCGATTTCCCCAACAATTACCTGACGGCAACGCTTCGCCTCAAGGGCACTTCCGTTGACCGTTCCTGCGAGTGGATCTGGTCCAACGCCACAAAGACCATCGCGACATTCTTTGAGACCGGCAGGTGAACTCGGCGTAAACATGGTAAAAGAATTCACCGCGACTGCGGAGTTGGCCAGGATTGACGTGGCATGCGAAATCTGATTGGGGGGGTACGGTACGCATCGCTGCAGAACTTGCAATTGGTTCGATCCGAAGACTAGAGGGCGAATCGATAGCCGACACTATGTACTGTTCGGAAGTGGATCGGACAGTTTGGATCGTTCTCCAGCTTGTGCCGGAGTTTCATAATGTGATTGTCGATGGTACGGGTGGTGATGCCGTCTTCATAGCCGCAAACTTCCTTCAACAACTCTGCACGTGTAATGACGCGATCGGGATTCTGAACCAATAACTGTAGAGTATTGAACTCATGGGCCGTCAAAACGACCGATGTGCCGTTTCGGGTCACCTCCACGTTCTCGAAGTCCACCACAACGCCATCAAAAACCACCTGACTCGCTCTGGCGGGCCGCTGGTTGTGGCGCAGAGCTACCCTAAGCCGCGCCAGGAGTTCCCGCGGACTAAAAGGCATGGTAACGTAATCATCGGCACCCATATCCAGCAGCAAGACCTTGTCGGATACCTCACCGGAGGCGCTGAGAACAATGATGGGGATTGACGGTGCCGCGGCTTTCATTTCTGGGCACAGATATTCTCCTGACAGCTTGGGCAGGCGCAAATCTAGAATCGTCGCTGAAGGCGGGTTGGCATAAAAACTGTCGAGCCCTGCTCGCCCGTCTGAGTGGATCTCGACGGCGAAACCCTCAACCTGAAACAGGCGCTTTAGAATCTTTTGGACAGCAAGATCATCTTCTACCACGAGAATCCGATCCGCGAGCCCGGACGATCGGGGCTCGCAAATGACGTGGTTGCCGTGCAAGCGCGACCCGAGACTCATTGTGGCTACCTGTCCACGCAACCCCAGAATCCGGACCTTCCTATAGATTCAGCTGAAGTGCACTGACCATTCAGCAGGGGGCCGACTAAGTAGCTGTGCAAGAGATGCAGATTAGCGGGCTCTCCTATAGATTGGCTCACAGTCCGGATCAGCAAAGCACTGACCGAGTCGAGAACTTCAACACTCTACTGCCCGCGCTTCGCCAGAGTAATGTTGGGCCAACTTGTGCTGGGGATTGTCAGGCAATTGTCAAATCTTTGCACTTTGATCAGCTGCGCAGCGGTTAGCTGCGCCGATTGTCAGCGCGAGGAAATCAATCCTACAGTGCGCAACGGCGCTTGTTTCGTGCGCGAGTTGCTCTCTCTAACAGTCTGCGCTTGCGATTTGCCCTGCCGTCAGCCAAAAGCTGGCGGCGGGGCACGTTCTGTTCGGGCTTCACATCCGAACGATTCTCGCCCTGAGGGTGACTGGCCTCGGAGGTCGCTCCCCGCAGTACGCGTATGAATTGACAAAGAACCTCTCATGCCAATTATTCAGGTGGAACGAAAACAGACGAAGAACTAGATCGAGGCCTCAATAGAATCGATGTTCAGGAAACCCTCCGTGACTTGCCAAAGGCTACACTACGCCGCGGGCCGGACCGGATCATTGTCGGCGAGGTGCGCACCGGTGAAGCATTCGACTTGCTTCAAGCCTTGAATATCGGTCACGCAGGAAGCCTTCGCATACTCCACGCTAATTCAGCACAACAGGCGATTGTGCGCTTTGCCGGTTGTCTCTTGCAGAGCGGCACAGAATTGCCCTCATAGCGCAATTAAGAGCAATATTGCGAATTCTGTCGACCTAGTACTGCCCCTGGACACTTCGCGCCGGTTCTGGACGAATTGCCGAATTGCTGCTTTCTGACGCGTTTCTCGAATTGAAAGTGTTGGCCGCATGCAGATGACGCTGGGAGCGTCATCGCAGCGAGCTAGAATTTTACCGAGGGCCCGATTTGGATGGAGGCTGTTTGGACTCACCATGGTTACAGCTTCTGGAAAATCCTTTTATCGACATGTCGCTCTCGGGACCTCAAATGCCGCGGGATGAATTTGCCACAGGCGAAATCGGTCTATAATCCAAACCGTACCCGAGCGCGGAGGAGGAGGAGGATACGAACCAAAGGCGAGATGTCTCCCGGCGTCTCGCGACCCCGGCGGCCCAAAACAGGAAGCAATAAGGGAATGTTGATTCTGCTCGACGAAGAGGAAAAGATGAGCATTGAGAAAGCGGCTGCAAAGGAAGGGGTCAGCATCAGCCGATTCATTGTCGAGCGGGCTTTGAACGCCGCCAAGCGCGCTCTGTCTCAGACCGCGTAGGTCCGCGGTTAGTCCTTCGAATCCACGGCCGGTGCTCGCGGCCAGACCGGACTCACCAGCTCAATCCTCCAAATGGGGCCACCGAAGTAAAGCGGGCCCTCCGATTTGACGAAGGCCGGAGCCTCCCCACCGAGAATCCAAACGTGGGTGTCTGGGGGTTGCTTCCCCAACAGCGGTGCCACCAGCCCAGCCGCGCCCCCGATCTCCACCTTCACGATGTAATGCGTGGCATTGCGACTGGAGCCACCGACCGAGAATGGCTCCTCGCCTTGGGGACTGATCGCCAGCTTCACGAGCCGCGGCTTGGGCGTTGCCGCCACCATCGACACCGTCATCTGCGGTGCATCGGATCGAACGTTCTTGAGCAGCGTGAGCACTAAGCCGTTGGCCACGTCCAGTGGCAGATCGAGGCGTTCGGTTACCACCTTCTCCTTGCCATCGTCGTCGCTGCTGCGGACTGTGACTTGGCCCGTGGAAACCTCAATCGAGACTTCCATCGGGCGCTGGAACGCCGGACCCTTCTGCACGAGGTGGTCGCTCAGGAGTCGGAAGTTACGGCGCTGGGAAAAGACGGCGGTTTCGTCATGAACCGAGCCGTCTTTGAAGCGGAACACCAGCCGGCTGGTCACCCGATCGCCACGGGCGACCTGGATCAGATCACCGTCAGCGAGAGTCTCACCCGCCACCGTGCGCAGCACCAGGAAACCGTGGACCAAGCCCTCTGCGTGGCGCACGGCTACCGGTGCCGCCGGCATCGCTCCTGGATCGAGCAGCGCGGCGCAGGCTACCAGCACAGCGAGTGGGCTGCTCCAAACACGCTCTCCCATTCAGGATTCCTCCTTGAAGTCCGTAACCAGCAGTTGCACCACCTCGCGCGGAGGCCGACTACGCGGTGCGAGAAAGCATAAATTAGCGGGCTCTCCTAGATTGCTCGCAGTTCCGGGTTGGCCAGGCACTGACCGAGTACAGAACTTCACATCTATCGCCCGCGCTTACCCAGACAATGTTGGCGCAGCTTGTGCTGGGGATTGTCAGACAATTGTTAAATCTTTGCACTTTGATCAGCTGAGCAAAGCGGTTAGCTGTGCCGATTGTTAGCACGAGGCCATCATTGCCTGCACTCCGCACCAGCACGCTTGGGCCAAAGGTTCTTGATTCGAATCTCTTCCGCGAAATTCGGTTTCAGGCAAACTGTCGACCACTTTCCCTGGATTCTTCCGCAACAATGTAAGGCATTGCGGTAAGGCATTGCGCGAGTGTTTTATCTTTTGCAAACGAGCAATGCCCGAGTGGTGGCACGTACTGCATCCCGGGGCGTGTCTCGATCTTGCGCTCACCATCGCGCGACCCACGCGGGTCTACCACGAGGTTGATCCCCATCTTTGCCAGGATCTAGCATCTCCCTTTCCTGATTCCGACAGTCCAGCGGCAATGGATTCAACTTCGCGGCTCGGCATGGCATCCGCGCCGTTAACGCTGAACAGCCGCCGAACACCGCCAGCGACTCCGATAAAGTGCGAGAAGAGCGAGGGCGATATGCGTAAGAGAGACAACATTTTCGCTCCCAACGCTGGGTGGCACGCCAACCAAAGCACACTCTGAGTCAATAGGCGATAGTCCCGGAGCAGTGCCTGGCGCTCACGCTCAAAAGCCCAAATCCAGTGATCATGATTCCCTACACCATGGAGCACGTAACTCACTAGAAGCTCCGCCGTCATGAGTGCCTGGGCCATGCCGCCGCCAGTTATCGGATCGAGAAAGCAGGCAGCATCGCCCAACAGAATGACTCCGGGCATCACACCGCAACGCGCACGACCGGCCAGGGGTGCAATGCACTGGAGTGCGGATACCTGCTCGGCTCCTTCAAGCCGTGCGGCCAGCAGTGGCTGAGCACTGCACCAGCGGGCTAAGGTCTTTTCAATCGGTTCTGCAAGCACCCCGGAGTCCGCCAACCCTGCCACCAGAATCTCGTGATCCGGAAGAGGCGTGACATAAAGCTCGTACCCCGGAGCCATAAAGAGATCGACCCATGGGGGTTGTTTGTGTCCGTCTGCGAGCCGGAAATGCATTCGGGCTCCAAATCGTTTTCGCTTTAGTGGTATGTCAAGCCCGAGAAAGTGGCGAGTCCGCGAGTGCATGCCATCAGCTGCCACCACTAACTTCGCCCGTTGCGGCTGGCCTTCGACTACTACTCCGACGACGCGACCATTTTCGCGGAGCGGTCTATCCACGCGAGTGCTGGTGTAGGCGGCGACGCCGGTCGTCGCCGCTGCCGCTTGAAAGAGTACTTGGTCTAAGTGCCTGCGGCGCTGTCCGCGGCCTGCGGCGGGCATACCCTGGGTTTCCGGAAAGCGACCTTCGGCGGTTAGATTCTTGAGGTGGTAGCGCACTCCATAGAACGGAGCTCCGCCAACGGTTTCTGCCAAGCCCATCCGTTCGAGCACTGCCACACCTGCAGGCATCAATCCTTCACCACACACTTTTTCTTTGGGGAACCCACCCTGCTCAAAGAGTTCCACCGTCTGTCCCTGCCGTGCAAGAAGAATGGCTAGTGTCGACCCAGCTACTCCGCCACCAACGATAAGAACATCTGCCATTGTGCTTCGCTCTCTGTTCGTCCGCTTGCGTGGCACTCACTATCTGATTCGCTGTATCCACCATTTCCCTTCGTGAATACGAAGTGTGCAACGGAGTGTTCACGGGGGATCGGTGCTTTACAGACGATCTAATCCTGAAGCGACGTTCGGGCAGTCAGTCGGGTACCCAATCAGATAGGTGACTGGGACGCTTGTGAGACATCTCCTTTCTTCGCCTATTTCCCACGTGTAGCCTGAAGCGGAAAGCCCCCGTGTGAGATCGGAGAGCTCGTCAACAGAATAGGCGCGCAGGCAGGACACAATTCCGTCAAAGACCAACACAACTGGATTAACGGGAATCAGATAAGTCCAGATCAAGCGTGAGAGTCGGAAAGGACGAATGAAGAGAACGACTGTAAGTGCCACGATGGGGACTAAGAAGACGAGAAGCACGGTGAGCAGACTCCGCCTTGGTAGTTCGAATATGCCTACGCCCTGTTGATTATCAACGGCATCCTGGAGAAGAGCGCGAGCTTCTGAAGGTTGAAAATGGTGGAAGGAAGTAAAGAGCGTCCGAAACCCTTTTAGTTCAGCCGGGATGTGCGTCGCATCAACCGGATCTGAGTGGAATCCAATCTTGCTTTGGGAAGCGTTGCCCGCGTGGCCGAACGCTTCGACATTGGGATATTTGTCGGTCAAGCAAACGCTAATAGGAAAATTCTCTTGCTTCTCGAAAACTGGAGGCATCCGTGTCCAAGGTCCTCCACTACCTGAACATAGGTCGACAACTTGGTGCGTCTTGGCTTTTTGGAGAGCTCTGCGGAGACGCGGGACTATGGGTGCGTACAAGTTTTCAAGCCCCAGAATGGACGCAAGCGTGTCAGTAACAGCGTCCCGGCACGAGCTTGGGAACCAAGCCTGATCGTGGAACTCCATCAAATGCATCCGACGCAAGACAGCACCTCAATAAGCGTCCGTTGTGAGCTGGCACATCCCTTGCATTATCAAGACAGTATGGTTCTGGGTGAACCACCGATGCCTCCATCGGTGCTCGCGAAAATCGACCCGGAGGCTCTGCAGTAGGGAAACTAACCGAATTCAATCTCGCTTGTGTCAGAGGACTGTAAAGAGTTTGTCAATTGATTCCCTGTGCTTCGCCAAAACTCTGTCCGTGCGTCCTCGGCGAGCAAGGGAATCACAAAATGGAGCGCCTCGATCTCTCCGCACGCGCTCAATCTCCGTCTTCTTTTGCTCCAGAACCTGGTACAGGTCCATCATGGTTGGCTCCGGGTCTAGACGAGCACTTTGCCGTGCTGTTACTTCGTTAGTCGCAAAGAAAACTTATCAGGCCGCGGTGACGAAGCGCCTCACTGTCTCCGCCCATTGTTGAGGTTCCTTTTCTGTAGGCATGACCTCGGTCGGGCAAGTCAGCGATAGATACGTCGGAGGTCCGACGAGAAAGATGACGCGCTCGTGAGGGTTCGCGTGCTTGATCTCGAGATAGAAATCGAGAGCGTCTCCAGTAAAGTGTCCGCGAGCATCCAGCAGTATCAAGTCGTATGTACGGGGTAGCCAGAGAGATCGCGCCGCTTGGAGGTTATCAGTCGCATCGATTTCAATGCCGCGACTTCGCAGGATGCGAGCGCGCACGTCGCGAGTGCGCTGGTGGGGGTTGATGAGGAGAACCTTCTTGTCATCGAAAACCGAGCGGCCACGAAGTGGTGGTGGCTGGTACATACCGCACTACCGAAACCGGAGCCCGTCTGTGGGAAGCTTGGGCGGATTCTCCTCCCGGGAGGGAAGTCAAGAGAAATGGAAAAGCCGCGAGCGGCATCTCGGGGCTTTTCGCCTGGCAGGGGCCGACGCTCAGCGAATGATGGCTGCTTTGTCTAAATCGGAAACACCTAACACAATGCTCGCCTTCCTCGAACCCTCGGTGCTCGGAAACAATGCATTTGACTTCGTAAAACGCGCCGCCCAGTTGAAGTGTAACGCCTGACTCCCTGGAAGTCGGGGCAGGCATTTATCAGAGTCCGGACGACGTTGTCGAGGATGCACTGCGAGTGCTTGCCAACGGCGGCGGTCTGAGGGTTCCCCGAGCTCTCAATAAGTTCAGCGTTTTCGCACAGAGGTTGATTCCCCGGAGGCTTGTGCCCAGGTTGGTCGCAAAAGTTTCGAGGGCATGATGCACGTCCATGCGCACGAACCTGCTGGGTGGGTTCGTGGTAAGTCGTGAAGGAATTGTGCTTTCTGCGTGCCGCTGGGACTCGGCACCGTCACATTGCCGCCGCCAGTATGAGTGCTGTTACCAAGGAGGTGGTATTGTGGTTTCTGTGGTACGACTATTCTGTCATGGACAACTGGTCGGCGAAATCATTCCCGAGCTTTGGATGAACGATCATGTCGCCCACCTTCGTGGCACCGTGAAGAGGGAACAAGTCGGCGAGTTGACGATTGTGACGCCAAATCTGCGACAACCCTTGATTGCGAAGTAAGGGCGACCAACCGTTGATATACGGATATACGGAACTTAGCGCATGGCAACGCTACAGGAATTCAGATGTGAAGTCTGTGGACTTGTGAGCAATAATCCTACCCACTGGTTCGTGATTCGGTGTGGAGATTCTGAGCTTACCGTGCAGCGGTGGAACTCTGAAACCGCCAACGCGACCGGGGCCCGGCATTACTGCGGTGAAGCTCACGCCGAGGTATACATCAGTCGCTGGTTTAACTCAGTGTGCGCGCCGCCGAAGCCAAGTTTCAAGTAACGCCTCACCGGCGAGTCATCATTTGCCAACAACTGAACCATGCGGCGCTGGAGATTGAAGCGGAATCCACCATATTCATAGTAACAAGTCGCCTGGGCTTGGTCGGCTCCAATGCGGCTTATGTGTCCCGCTACCCGGACGGTCGGCCATTGCCCTCATCGGTTTCACTCAGCCACGAATTCAGCAATTCTGGAGCATCAATCTTCAGAACACGATCTCGTCCGCAGGCCTGACCCTGACCACATGCTCTCCAGCACCGAAATCATTGAGCACGAAGTTGTGGTGGGCGATGATATTTGCAGCGGTTAACACTTCGTTGTCCCTCGTTAGGTGGGCATCACCTACGAGCGTAACGTCGTAACCGAGACTAGCCGCACGTCGGCAAGTGGTGTCCACGCAATACTCCGTCATGGCTCCGGCAACGATGAGATGGGCAATTCCTCTTTTTTCAAGTTCCTGTTGGAGCGTAGTTCCGAAGAACGAGTCCGATTCCCGCTTTCTAATGACGCACTCGCCATCCGCTGGCTTGAGCGGGGGATAAAGTTTCCAGCCCTCTGTATCGATCTCCAGTGGATGCCCCCCTGCGCCGTCATGCTGAATGTAAATCACTGGAATCCCCGAAGCCCGTGCTTCAGTAAGGAGCGTTTTGATCTTGGGCAGAGCACTGCTCTGGACTTCAGCAGACATTAAGTCAACAAGTCCGATTTGCAGGTCAATGATCAACAAAGCTGACGAATTATTTCCCATCGCCAATATTGTAAATCGGATCCCTCGCAGCCTCAGCCAACACTTCGATGATCCGCAACACGGCCTCTCAGGGTCTTGCCAACTTGGTCGCGAGCTTGTGCAAAACCTCATCGGAAAAACCGCGTGAATTGGTCATCGCGGAGGATATTCGGCGCCTGGCCCAATAAGGCGACCTGACCTCTGGCTCAATTCGTTACCAGCAAATGATCGCCGAAACGGAGGTGGCGGCAGTGCGGTCCAGGGCTACGTCGGCATCTCCGACGACTACAGCCAGGGAAGCACCCGCGGATTCTTCGCCACAGTTTTCCTGGCCGCTTCCGGGACTGACAATCCCACTCGCTACGGTGATTACCTGACTGCAAGAGTGCAGGAACCCGTGGACACAGCGTTCATCGCCTCCAGTTATGCGGATCAGGGAGGTGTGCCGAATACGCGCTTTGTCGACTTCATGCGTGCCCACTACAAACAAGCGTACTTGGACCGCGGAACGAAATAGACGTAGCACTCGCGCGACAACCACAAGAATTGCTGCCCCACTCAGGCTAGAGCATTGTTACTCGCCAGGCGCACCCTTACCCGGAGAGAGTCTTGTCGGTTGAACTCAGGCACCCCAGCATGTTGCGTTATTTGGTATTCGCTGTGGAAGGTCGATTCATCGAACCCGATGGCCGCTCGCCAGCTCCCCTACTTCAGTACCGATGGTATCGGCCCCTGATCGGCCGGGCTGCTCCGCAAGGCGCTATGGCTTGCTGGTAACCAACCCAATGGAGTCAGTCCTGCTACCACCAGATCGCAGAGGACGGCGGCGCAGTAAGCCCTACTTGACGCCTGCTCTCTTCGATTGTCTGTACTTAAGCTACGCCAAACGCCGATTTAAGCCCCTGAAACGGACTAGTACATCGTCCAGTTAGTTCTTTATACTATGCGCCTGGCGACGCCGCTTCCTGAGTTTGCGCGGGTGAGCCGCCTGATATTCCTTGGTGGCCTCGATGATGCGCTGGAGATGATATAGGCAATGATCTTAAAGTAATATATACTTTAAGCTAAAAGCCACAAAAAAAGAAACTGCCCAAATCCTCACTTCCACGTCGCGCACCCGAGGGTTCCTTTCCATTTGCTTTCAGCCTGGTGCGCATGGGGTGCTCCGCCATCACTTGATTCAGTTCATCTATTCGTTGCGTGATCAAAAGGATCCGGTTTTTGGTGCGCTCGTCCTCGACTCCAAGCTCCGTCAAAACCAGGCCCCAACTTGTCACGCATCTTCAACCGACCTCGGCGGAGCGGAGCAACGCCAGAACGGCAATATCACGCTCATTCATGCCGCTGTCTTCGATTGGCTCGGCGCGACGTTTGCTGGTGCCCAACAGCCAGCAGGAGACCGAGATCTGGCAACAATAAGGGGACGATGAGAGATGACGCACGGCATGGTTTTGCATCAAACAATGTCCATCGACATCGTTTTGATATCAATCAGTTACGTCTCGTTGCTACCCTGCATGGGCATCCGGGGCATCCGTCGGCCGGTTGTCCATAGTCCAATTGCACAGTAAAATCGCTATTTCTTCCGGAGGGCTTCTCCTTTGAAGAACTTGCTGTGCCTCGCCCTGCTTATCGCCACGGCCTTAGCCCAAGCTCCGTCGCATCCCGCGCCAACCAGTTCGGGGCGAGAAAAAGAGGAAGTCCTGTGGCAGAAGCTCGAAGCCGCAGTGCGCGACATGGATGCCCAGCTCGACGGCGTTATGGGCGTCGCCATCGAAGATCTGACTACCGGTAATCACATTTTTCTGCACGCCGACGAGGTCTTCGCCCAGGCTAGCTCGATTAAGATCACGGTCCTCGCCGAACTCTACCGCCAGGCGCAGCAAGGCAAACTCAAGCTTACCGATCTTTACACCGTGCAGGCTTCCGACCTCGTCCCCGACAGCGACATCATGGGCGGACTCACACCCGGCGTCACTCGCATCACGCTGCGCGATCTGGCCACCATGATGGTCGCGGTCAGCGACAACTCCGCCACCAACGTCCTAATCGACCGGGTCGGCATGGACAAAGTCATCGCCATGCTCGACTCGCTCAACTTGCCGCACACTCGACTTCGCCGCAAAATGATGGACCTCGAAGCCGCCCAGCACGGCCGCGAAAACATTTCCACTCCACGCGAAATGATGACCCTGCTCGAGGATATTTATCAGGGGAAGGTTCTGAACAAGGAGATGACCGCGGACTTCTTCAAGCTTCTCAGCACCAACAAGTCTTCCTGGATTCCACGTGACCTGCCGGCCGGGGTTAAGATCGCCAACAAGCCAGGCGCGCTGGAAGGCGTCCGCAACGATTCGGGAATTGTCTTCGTTGAGGGCCGCCCTTATGTGATCTGCGTGATGACCACATTTCTGCGCAATGAACGGGACGGAGAAGAAGCCATCAGTAGGATCTCACTCGCCGCATTTCGTATGTTCCACCGCCTCAGTCGAGCATCGGAGTACGGCCGCGTGATCTCCCCCGGGAATGGGAGCAGATAAGTCCTACGGCATCCCCCGTGTTCCTCTGTGGTTCATTATTTTGGGAGTGCATAATATCCCCATGACCGTTCGCCGCATGAAGACCTACGCCGGCTCCCAAGGCTACGTCTACCAGTACTATTTTGTCGGCAAACGCCCTGCTCTCGCCGGCGATCCCGAGGCTCCGGCCACGGAGTACGTTTTCGACGTCACCTCGGACCGCAAGCTCACCTACGCTGTCAGCGTTTTCCTGCTCGAGAAAGCCGCAGCAGCTTGGAAGGCTACCCATGGACGCGCGCTCAGCGACTCCGAACAATACGCCGCCGTCAAGCTACGCTTGTTCCGCGCCTTCGACGAGATGGAAGAGGTGATGGCCCACGGCCGTCGTCTCACTGTTGATGCGGCATGGCTAGAAGAAGCTCTTGCCAGCCTGGGAGTGGAGTAGAAGCTATTCCCGTTTCACAACCATCGGCTGACCGAGCAGTGAGCAGGGCGTTCAATCCTTAACTTCTTTCGCTACGATTGGGTACCGACGCAACAGCGTTATCGAAAACACTAAAGCCAAGACCAACAATCCCAGCAGACCAAGCTCAATCATAGAAGCGCGAAAAAAGGCTCGCGTCCTCGGTCGACCATGCCCCTTGTTTGGTGAGGGTGCCCAGGCTTATCACCAGCATCCGCCGAATTGAGGCAATCAAGCCGATCACCAAGAACGGTTCCGTGACCAGCACGTGCGAACGAATGGAAATCCTGACGGTATGCAGAATCTCCACCGGCATCAAGGCGACGAGCAACTCATCCAACACCCGCAGCGTCTGGGCCGCAATCGCGGCGTGACTGAGAGCTTCCCAGAGCAGCCTGCCCGCGTTCACCCATGGTTGCGAGTGCCGTAAGCAAGAGCAGGGCGGCGAGAACACAATAAATCCCCACCTTTGCTTTTCCCAAATACACGTCAAGATGCGGGCGGAGCCTGTCTTCAGTCATGTCGCGAGGATAGTACCAACCGAACCCCTTGCTTTCAACAAAAAGCCCGGGAGACGGTGCGGGGCCACTCACTCACAAAGATTCCCAGAAGTCTACAGGCTAAACCGAGTGGTCGAAGACAACCCGTCAGGCTGCGTTCGGAGGCGCGATGATCGTTTGCGACGGTTTGGATATTTCCGCCACGGTCCTGTGCACTTTGTCGCTTTCGTCCGCACGCGCCACATCGGCTTCCGACACAATCCCAATGCACCGCAAGTCCTGATCGACGACCAACATGCGCCGAATCTGATGCATCTGCATCAGCTTCTCGCAGGAATCCAGGCTTTGCTCCGGCCTGCAAGTCACAGGATTGCGGGTGACATAAGCTTCGATGGATGTGGTCGTCGGATCCAATCCTTGCGCAACAATACTGCAGCAAAGGTCGCGGTCCGTAATGATGCCGATCAGGCGTTTCGACGCCCCATCTTCAATCACCGGGATCGAGCCAATATCTTCCTCTCGAAGAATCTGTGCGACCACTTGTGCCATATCCGTGGCACGGCAACATAGCGGATGTTGAGTCATCACTTCTTGTACTTTCATTGTGCCTCTCCTGATGTGGTTCAGCCCTATGTAGTTTCTGATTGCCGTCGGCTCCGATTGTCGGCCAGGACGCGGAACCGATCACAGCTAACACAGTTCAAGCTGCGGTCCGGATACCCACTTCGTCCAGGTGCTCGAGCAGATCCAAGGGATCCTGATAAACCCGGTAAGCCCCCGCCTGCTCGAGTTCGGTCTGGCCGTAGCCGCCTGAAAGTAGCCCCACCCCAAGCGCTCTTGCGCGCTTTGCGGCCAGAAGATCCCATACGCTATCTCCCACCACTATGGATGTCCCGATATCGGTTTCGAGCCGCTTGGCCGCCGCGATAAACAGGTCCGGATCGGGTTTAGCCCGCTGCACCTGATCTCGCGTGATCACCGGCGCTTCAGGACCGATTCCGAGAACTTTCAGAGTGCGACGCGCGCTTTCCGTCTGACCGCTAGTGGCAATGGCCCACGGGATGCCATTTTTGGTCAAGAAGCTCAGTAATTCATTTGCGCCGGGCAGCGGCCGAACCTGGGCCACCATCCGGCCGTACGCTTCGGCATGAAATCGTGGCAGTTGTTCCGCCTGCTCGGACGTCACCGGTTGTCCCGTCTCTCTCAGTAGCGCATTTACCAGAAGCCCGCCACTCATCCCTATGCGCCGGTGGATGCGCCACACGGCAAGCTCGATGCCGGTGCGCTCCAGGGCTTCGCGCCATGCCAGCACGTGCTGGTAAACGCTGTCCACCAGCGTGCCGTCCAGATCGAAAAGGAATGCCGGCGGGTTGCTCGAGGCTTCCATCTTACGGCCACTCCCGCGATGCGAAAGGCTATGGCTGCACGTGGCAGGTCAATTCAAGTGAGTTGAAAAACGGTTGCTGGTCCAGGGACTGAGTCAGGACCGCCCGAGTAGCGCGGAAGTGAACATCGAAACTTTCGTGCGGAATTCATGCCAGCCTGGGCGCAGGAACCACGCTCAGCTGCCTCGGACAATCAGGACCTTCCGGTTATTCAGATCGTAAAAACCCTGGATATCGATCATTGTGAGCAGAATGAGCAGTTCCTCGCAATACACACAACTCTGTATATTTTGGGAATCATCCGTCGCGTTGCATGGCTGGATCGAAGAGCGCAAGGTTCCAGATTCT
>Ga0070699_100000698_pt1 | contig 31144 bp, 30 predicted proteins | sample KBSK1503metaG_FD_65473 | JGI IMG/M metagenome (GOLD analysis project Ga0070699, IMG submission 65473) | Corn, switchgrass and miscanthus rhizosphere microbial communities from Kellogg Biological Station, Michigan, USA - KBS K1-50-3 metaG | ecosystem: Host-associated > Plants > Roots >...
AGGCGCGTCGGTGCTCGCCACAGTCGGGTAACGGTCATAGTATCCGTCCCGTTACAGAACTCAACGCCGTGGCAAGTAATGGCTTTTCACAGGTGAGGCGGGCTGCGCTGACAGCGGTGGCCGTGGCCGCGATGCTCGCCGCGCTGCCGGCCTGCGACCTACCTTTCGGCCTCGGAACTCCGACCGAGCGGGCCCTGGAGAGCGGGGCCGCCGCAACTCTCAGCTCGGCCACCAGCTTCGAGATCATCGGTACTTACACGGGACCAGGGGTCAGCTTGCCCGCCAGGGCCAGCGGCGCCCGCGAGAGCCCCGCGCCGTCGTCGGTGACGTGGTCGATCGACCTCCAGATGACCCGGCCGAGCGCCGAGCACGTGGTGGCGAGCGGGCCGAATGTCAAGGTCGAAGCTCTTGTCTTCGGGAATGTCGCCTACTTCCGAGGGCAGCAATTCCTGGCCGACCACATGGGCACCGATCCACTCTCCCGCGACCTGGTCAGCGCGGCCGGGAACGCCTGGTGGAAGGGCCCCGCGAGCCTGGCGCCTCAGCTGCCAGATTTCACCACCGGCACCGCGTTCAGGTCGACTTTTCTTGGGCCGTCGGTGACTCAGCGCACGGACCATGTTTCGGTCGACGGCATCGACGCGGTGGACCTGTCGGGCCCCAGGGCGGACGTCTTCATCGCCTCCGCGGCCCCGTATCAGCTGCTGCTGGTGCAGTTGAAGAAGGGCGTCGTCATCGATGGGATCGCCGACGCGCAGCTGAGATTCACGAACTTCAACAAGGATTTCGGCCTGAAGCCGCCCACCGACGTCATCGATTTCTCGAACCTCTCCACTCTGCCTCCCATCTACACAGTCGTGTCCGTCGACACCACACGGTGCGGCTCGCCGTGCGTCGTCTCGGCCGAGCTCAAGAACCTGGGCGGGATGAGCGGCGCCAGGGCGCCGTCGACGATCACCTTCACGATGAGCGACGCCGCGACCGGGACGGTGATCGGAAGCTGCCAGGCGCAGGTCAAACCCGACGTCGGCTTCAACGCGACGACCACGGTGTCGTGCACGATCGGCGCCTTGAGCGGTCAACCTCCCAACGCCGCCAACGTCACGGCCACGCCCGACAACCCGGGCCGCGCCTGAGCCGCCCGCATTTCAGGCGAGGGAGCGAGCGGCAACCTCGAGATCGATCACGAACGCGTCCATCGCCTCCTCGCGCGACTGGTCGTCGAGGGCTCGCAGAATCGACGACGGATGCACGGTGGCCAGGCCCGGCGGACCGAGTGGCGTCGCGAGAACCTTGCCGCGCTGCTGCGTCACACGGAACGACGGACCGAGCACGGCCTGGGCGGCGGTCGCGCCGAGGAGCACGATGAGGCGCGGCCGCACCACCTTGACCTCCGCCTCCAGCCAGGGCCGGCAGGCACGCACCTGCTGGCTGCTCGGCTTCTCGTGCAGCCTGCGTTTGCCCCGCCGCACCCATCTGAAGTGCTTGACGACGTTGGTCACATAGACGTTCGCGCGCGGGATCGAGGCCCGCTCGAGAGCCGCGTCGAGCACGCGACCCGCCGGCCCGACGAAAGGCCTGCCTTCGATGTCCTCGCGGTCGCCGGGCTGCTCGCCGACCAGCATGAGCCTGGCGTGCTCAGAGCCCTCGCCAAACACCGTCTGCGTCGCGTTGCGCCAGAGGTCGCAACCCTTGCATTCGGCCGCAGCCTCGCGAAGCCGCTCGACGCTCGGCTCGTCCGGCACCCACTCCTCAGCACCCATTCAGGAGGGCCGTCAGCTCGGGATGGTCGCGGATGCGATCCAGGTCCGGATCGGTCTGGGCGTGCGTCTTCAGCGACGGATCGAGCTCGAACGCATGCTTGAATCTCGGCAGCGCTTCGTCCTCGCGACCGATGTGCACATAGAAGCAGGCGAGGTTGTACGTGGAAGCGGCGACCGCGCCGGGCTCCGGAAACTGGGCCCGGTCCACACCGTGAACCCAGAGCTGCGCCGCTTCCGCCGCCTCCTCATTGCCCTGCTCGAGGTGCCAGAACATCAAGTGCTCGGCCACGTGGTGAACGTGGCCCGGGACCGTCTGCCAGAGGGCCACGCCCGGGGATCGCGGGCGCGGGTGAGGCTTGACCAGGTCCTCGTCAGAGCAGGCGGCGATCGCGGCCTCGAGCGTGTCGTATGCCGACCGCGCGTTCGTTTTCACCTCATCGGCGGTCTTGTCCCTGTTGGCGGCGTAGACCCGCGCGTTCGATCCCTCGATGTCGTCGTCCATCGTGGGCGCCTCGGTCCCGGTGCGGCCCGCGTCGAGCAGCTGCGCCACGTTGATGCGCCATGCGGTGAGATGGGCGAGGTGGTCCTTGACCGTCCACAGGCCGGGCTCAGGCGGGGGCGAGTCGTCGCACAGGGCCAGGAGCTCGTGCTCGCGTTCGCGTGCGGCCGCGATCGTAGCCAGCAATCGCTGCCGCAGCCCGCGGGACTCCACGCTGCGAAGTTACCGCTTCGAGGAGGCGAACTCCAGCGCTTCTTTGGCCAGGATGAGCCAGCTCGCTTCGCGGCTAGGAAGGACGACGAGCCATTCCTTCATGAGCTTGCCGTTGCGGCGCGGATCGAATCGCGTGCCCTCGCCCGCGGCGACCAGCGCATCGACCCGCTGCCGAGGCAGCTTGACGACGAACCGATCGCCCGAGGCGAGCATCGCGAAAATCCTGTTGTCGACCTTCAAGGCGGCGGCGCCGAAGCCCCTGCTCGACGCCCCCGGCTCTGATTGCGTGACAGAGTGCCTGCCCGCCAGCGCTTTCACGATGGCCGCGTAGCGCTGCGAAGGCGTGACGCTCACGCCGCCGAAGCCTCCTCGATACGGACTGGAATCGCCACCGCGGGATGCTTTCGCCGGCTGGTGATCGCGAGCGCCGTCACCGCGCCCAGCAGCGAAAGTCCAGCGCCCACCGTCATGGCCGGGCGGAACCCGGCGGCAACGCTGTCCGCGGCGCCGAGGTGGCCGTTGGCCGCGAACACCGCTGCGAGGATCGCGACGCAAAAGGCTGCGCCAAAGCGCTGCAGGGTGTTGATCACGCCAGACGCCTTGCCCATGTCGGCCGGCAGGACGGCGTTCATGGCCGCGGTTGGCGTTGTTGGCAGGGCCATCGATATACCGACTCCGGCGACGATGAATGGGAGGACGAGCTGATCGTATCCAACGCCAGCTGTGGCGACGCGGGCGATCCAGCCCAGGCCGACGGCCTGAAGCGCCATGCCGGTGACGATAAGGGGCCTGGCGCCGATCCGGTCCGACAGGATGCCGGCCAGCGGCGCCACGACGAGCGGGGCTCCGGTCCACGGCAGGAAGCGCAGGCCAGTGGCGAGAGGTGAGTAGCCGAGACCGAACTGGAAGTACTGCGAGCTCAGAAAGGCCGCCGACGTGATGGTTCCGGTCATCAGGAACGCGGTTGCGATGGCGGCGGAGAACGTCGGGATCTTGAACAGGCGCAGGGGCAGCATCGGCTCCGCGATCCGGCTCTCCCAGGCCACGAAGGCTGCGAGCAGCAACACGCCGAGGCCGAGTGTCGTGACCACCTCGGCGCTGCCCCATCCGACGTCGTTGGCGCGGACCAGGCCCCAGACGATGCCAGCGGCGCCGCCCGACACCAGCGCCAGGCCGGGAATGTCGAGCCTCGCCGGCCGCCCCTTGCTCTCAGCCAGGCGGACGGTGGCGAGGACGGCGGCGGCCAGGCCGATCGGCACGTTGATCCAGAAGATCCAGTGCCAGCTCAAGCCCTGGGTCACCGCGCCGCCGACGAGGGGGCCGGCCGCCACGGCCAGGCCCCCGATGCCGCCCCAGACGCCGACGATGGCGCCGCGCCGGGAAGCGGGGAATGCCGTGGTGAGGAGGGTCAGGCTGAGTGGGGTGATGATCGCGGCGCCGAGTCCCTGCACGGTCCGCGCCACGATCAGGGTCTCGATGCTCGGCGCCATCGCGCACGCCGCCGATGCGGCCGCGAAGACCACGAGGCCGACGGAGTAGACGCGACGCCGGCCGAGCCGATCCCCGATGGCGGCCGCCGTGACGATGCCCGCCGCGACGGCGAGCGTATATGCGTTGACCGTCCATTCCAGCGTGGACAGCCTGCCGCCGATCTCGCGGTGGATGGCGGGCAAGGCCGTGATGACCGCGAGAGCGTCGAGCGAACCCATGAAAAAGGCGACCGATGTGAGGGCCAGTGCCCAGGCTCCCTGTGATCGTGGATGCGGTTGCTGGTCGACCATCTGGCGCAGTCCTCCCTGAAATGGCCCCGCGCTGGCTTTATCGCGGGCGACTAGAAAGTAAAGCATCTAGACTAGAAAGTCAAGTAGTTGCTGGACTTTCTGAACCAAGGAGGCTAGACTGAGTTCCAATGAAGTCGTACCGCGAGTACTGCGCGGTCGCCCAGGCGCTGGACGTGGTCGGGGAGCGTTGGACGCTGCTGATCGTTCGAGAGCTGCTGATCCAGGGCCCGAGCCGCTACACCGACCTCCGGAATGGGCTGCCCGGCATCGCCACCAATCTGCTTGCAGAGCGCCTGCGCGAGATGGAGCAGGCCGGCCTCATCCGGCGCGAAGAGGCGCACCCACCCGTGGCGACGACGCTGTTTCATCTGACCGAGCGGGGCAGGGAGCTCAAGCCGGTGGTCGATGCGCTGGGGCGCTGGGGCGGGCCACTGGTATCCCGGCCGATCGGCGACGATGAGTTTCGGAGCCACTGGCTGGTCCTACCGATCGAAGCGCACCTCACCGACAACACGCCCGAGCGTCCGCCGATCACGATCGAGCTGCGGACCGGTGACGAGGCGATGCTGGTCGAAACCATTGATGGGAGGGTCCGCGCGCGCCCGGGCAAGGCTGATCATCCGAACGCCGTGCTCACCGGGACCGGCTCCGAGGTCATCGGTCTTCTGACCGGTCGTCTGGACCTGGCCGAGGCGATGCGGCGGGGGCTCCAGGTCGAAGGCGACCGCGAGGTCATCGACCGCGTGCGACCCAGGCCCGCTGAGAGCCGGTAGCCGCCTCGAGTAGCTCTACGCCTTCACCGTGCTGCCGGTTTCGGCCCCGTGGCGCGCAGCGTCCGTGGCGGGCGTGATGTGGTAGTGCAGGCGGAGCACCGGGAGGCCCCACCAGCGTAAGAAGTGGTCGGTGCGAACCGAGCCGTCGGAGTCGGGATAGACGTGGAAAACCTCTGTGAGCGCCCGCACGTACCAGACGCGCAGCCGTCCTGACCCGGCTTCGGTCACCCGGTAGAAACCAGGGTCTCCGAAGCGCCGGCCGGACGAGATCAGCTTCAGCGAGCCGTCCGCCTGGGCTTCGGGCCGAAGCAGCACGGTGGCGTTGCCGCGCACCACCGGGAACACGGTCTTGACGCACGGGCCATGCCCCGGCGGCGAGGCCGTTGAGTACAAGCCCGAGTAGATGACAAGCCCGCTGGCCAGGTTGCGGCGAAGCCAGCTGGTGAATACCACGCGCCCCGACCCATCGACCAGCTGCTCCACCTCGCTGGTCATGCCGCGGGCGGTCTCCAGCGGGTACATGGGGAAGTTGAGCTGCTCCATCCGCCGGCTGACGAAGGTGATCAGCGCCCAGCCGAAAGGCCAGAACAGCGGTGACCACTCCGACCAGACGTCGAGGTGGTAGCGACCGGTGTGCTCGTAGAAGTCGCGCACCGACGGGTGCAGCCGGCCGGAGTCGAATGCGTCGCCATCGAGAAGGGCGCAGGCCGGCAGAAGCCCGAGGTCGCCGCCCGTCCGCACAGCCAGGCCGGTTGCCGCGGCGATCGAGCGGTGGAAGCCCGCGCCGATGCGCGGCGGGCCGGTTGGACCGTCAAGCCAGGGGATGCGGGTCCGATCCCTGCGGCGGCCGAAGATGAAGCAGAGGAACAGGATCACGGCCTCGGCCACGTCACCGATCAGGCGTCGCACGGCTCCATTGTGAGCGTGAATGCAGGCTCTTCAGTCAGAGGTTGGCGATGTCGGTTAGGCTCCCCCGGGCATCAACTTGATCCAGACCACCGACCACGGCCAGGCGCGGGCCGTCTGGCACGAGCTTCTCGTCTATGCCGCCGACCACCTGCCGGCCCTGGTCCTGGTGGAAGCGGTCCGGCACTTCGGCGCCGTCGTGTGGGTGCCCGGTGTCGGCTACCTGGTCAACGATCCCGAGCTGGGTAAGGCGATCCTCGAGGACTCCGAAGGGTTCACCAAGACCGGACCGGGGAGCATGGGCTCGATGATCACCCAGGTGGTGGGTGAGAACGCCCTCATGAACATGGAGGGACCCGCGCACCAGGCGATGACGGCCAGGCTTCACGACCTGTTCTCAGCCGCCTATCTCGATGTCGTGTCCGGCCAGGTCCTGGCCGAGCCCGCGGCCCGCTTGCGGCGCGAGCTGATCGAAGGACGCGACGTCGACCTGGTGAGCTTCATGCACCGGCTGAGCGGCAAGATGATCTGCCACATGCTCGGCCTGGCGATCGATGCCGGGGACGAGGCGTATGAGCGCCTCTGGTCCATCGGGTCCAGCCTGACGGCGCCGATCGGGCTCACCACGACCCGCCTCGATGACGCCGACGTCGCCTCCCGGCGCGCCCATTTCGACGAGCTGATGGATCACGCGCGCGTGTCCTTCGAGCGGAACGACCCAGGATCTGATTCCATCATCCAGCGGCTGCACGATCTGGGCCTCTCTTTCGACGAGGTCAAGGGCGTCACCGCCGCCCTGCTCACGGTCGGAACGCAGACGGTGTCGGCGACCGTGCCGCGGGCCGTGGCGCTGCTCGTGGACACCGGCCAGCTCGCCCTCCTGCGTGCGCGGCCGGAGCTGCGCACCAGCGCCATCGACGAGGCTCTTCGCTATGTCGTGCCGGCCCCGATCATGCTGCGCAGCGTCGAGAAGACCAGGGTCGTAGGGGGCCACGAGCTCAAGGCCGGCCGCCGCGTCCTCATCCTCGCCTACAACCTGATGAAGCACCCCGGCTGGTTCCCCAAACCCCGCCGGTTCGACATCACGAGGGTTCATCACCGCAAGGTCAAATACCTGTGGTTCGGCGCAGGCTCACATTTCTGTCTCGGGTTCAACCTGGCCTATCGCGAGATCGGGTCCGTCCTCGAGGTGCTGGAGACGTTGCCCGCCGAGGTGCGGGTCGTCAGCCGTAGGTACGCTCGCAACGTGCTGATCCCCACCTATTCAAGGCTGGTCGTCCGGCTCGGCCCGGTCGCGAAACAGAAGCGCGCCAATGACGGCGATCCAGCCCAGCTTGGCGAGCAGCACCGCGCCCGAGAGATAGACCTCGGTGCCGAAGCTCACGGGCGGAAGCGCCAGGTCGGCGACTGCCGTGGCGCCTCCTAGCCACCCCAACCACAACGGCATCAAGCGGGTTCCGGCCAGGGCGCCGAAGGCGGCCAGGAGCAGGCACGAGAGCCCGACGCCGCTGCATATATAGAGGAAGTGCGTGGCGGTCACAAGCGTGGTCATGAGCCGGGTGTCGGCGGTGACCTCTGGGCGGTAGGCGGCCGCCGCAAGGGTGGCGCTCGCCCCGACGTTCCCGGCCAGAACCACGATGCCGCCGGCGAAGGCGACTCCAGCGAGAAGGCGGCCACCGCGACCGGTCCTCTCCAGCGCCGCCTGCTGCGCGCCGATGAATGCCACGAACGCGAGGCCGGCGAAAAGACGGATGAAAATCGCAGCCATCACGCGCTCGCGGTGGCCGGCAAGGAAGTTCGCGAGCTCGACGGCGGGGGCGCCCGCCGGCGGCAGCAAGCCCTGGACCAGGTTGGAGAGGATGAGCAAGATCGCCGTCGCCGGGCCGCCGAGGCCCAGCAGCCGGACGCCGATTAAGCGGACGCCAGGTCTGGCCGCATGAACAGCACGACGCTCACGATTCCGATCCAGATCAGCACCAGCAGTGCGGCGTAGAGGACGATCGGCTGCCCGAAGGCAAAGGGCACGAGGACGATGCTGATCAGGGCCAGGACAAGGCCCAGCCATGCCAGCCATTCGGGAAAGATCCCCGTCCGCCGGCTGACCAGCCAGCTTGCGATCAGCATCCAGGCGGTGCCCATGCCGCTGATCGCGTAGAACATGTGAACCGCGGTTACCAGCGCCGCGGCGACCGCGGGCTCGACCCCCTGTCCGGCCCGGTACGCGCGCCGGCCGCGATGGCCGCGGTCGCGGCGCCGCTGGAACCGAGCACAACGATCCCGGCGCCGAAGGCCACCATCGAAACCCTCGCCGTGCCCCGTTCCGCACGCGCGAGCGCGCTCCACAGCGTGGCCAGGAACCAGATGAATGCGAACCCGGCGTAGAGCCGGATGTACATCGCGGCCATGATCCGGTCGTGGTGCGATGTGAAGAAATCTGTGATCTGCTTGGCCGGCGCGTTGGCGGCGGGAATCGGTCCCTGGATCAGGGTTGCGAGGACCAGGCCGGCGACGGCCAGCAAGCCCGTGAGCGCCGCCCAACGTTCCCAGCTGATCCGCCTCGCCCGCTGCAGTGCTGCCTGCAAGTCGGCGCCATCATTGGTCATCGCAGGCGCCCTGTCAATGACGGGAGGCTGCATCCAACCGTGCCAAAGGTTCAGTAGGGGTACTGACGACGAAACAAGCCGGCCGCTAGTAGACTGCGGGCGCCCGATGAACCATCAGGCTCGGTCGGCGGCGCTGCCCCGAGATGCCCCTGTCTTCGCTCGACCCGGGCGCCGACTGGCCGGCCGCACCGTCGCAGCAGGAGATCTCGACGAGGCCACCAAGCGCGCCGCATTCGCGCTCTTCACCGCGGCGTATGAGGGCGCCGACTGGCCCCGCTTTCTGACCGACCTCAGCGAGAAGCAACACGTCATCCTCATGCACGACAAAGAGACGGGCGAGCTCAAAGGATTCTCGACCGTCAGCGTGCGGGTGGAGCAGACCGAGCGCGGCAAAGCGATCGTCGTCTTCTCGGGCGACACCGTGATCGACCGCGATTACTGGGGACAGAAACAGCTGCACAAAGAGTTCTCGCTTCTGCTGCTCAGGCTGCAGATCGAGAACCCGCTGCGGCCCGTTTACTGGTTCCTGGTCTCGAAGGGATACAAGACGTACCTCACGTTGATCAACTCGTGTCCGGTCAGCATCCCGCGCCATGAGCGTGCTGACGATCCCTGGCTGCGGCGGCTGCTGGACAGCCTGGCGACCGCTCGCTTCGGGGCCGCCTACCAGGCCTCGACTGGGATTGCCCTCAACGTCGCGCATGAGCGAGTGCGGATCGGCCTCGCACCCATCGACGAATCCGCGCTTTCGAATCCGCACGTGCGCTACTTCGCAGAGCGGAATCCCGGCCACGTGCGCGGGGACGAGCTCGCCTGCCTGGCCCTGGTGCGCAAGCGCGATGCCGCGGCCGTCGCGTTCAGGTCGGTGATGGCGCGGCTGCGAAAGAGGCCTCGCGCCGCTTGAGCGCCGGGCCCGCGCTGGCCAATCTCGGCTACCTGGCCGCGGCCGCGCCCGCGCACCGGCGGTTCGAGCGCGCGCTTCGCAGGCCGCAAGAGGCGCAGCAGCACATCCTTTGGCGCACGATCCGCGCCTCGTGCGCGACCCGGTTTGGTCGCGAGCACGGTTTGGACGGCGTGCGCTCGATCGACGACTGGCGGGCCCGCGTTCCGCTGCGTGACTTCGAGGGCTACCGGCCGTACGTGGAACGGATAGCGGACGGCGAACCAGGGGTGCTCACCGCCGAACCGGTTGTCTTCATGGAGCCGACCGGAGGTTCATCGGGGGTGGAGAAGCTCGTCCCCTATACACGCCGCCTGCTGGCCGAGTTCTCGGCGGCGACGCTGCCATGGGTATTCGACCTGCTCAGCCGCCGTCGGCGGGTCCGAAAGGGCCGCGCCTACTGGGCCATCTCACCCCCGATGCGCAGGCTCGCGCGTACGAGCGGGGGCGTGCCTATAGGTAGCCATGACAGCGACTACTTCCCGGCCGTGGCGCGCTTCCTGCTGGGCCAGACCATGGCGCTGTCGCCCGCCGTGGGCGCACAGCTCGACGTGGAGAGCTGGCGCCGTGTGACCCTGAAGGCCCTGCTGGCCACCATCGACCTGGCGCTGGTCTCGGTCTGGAGCCCGAGCTTCCTCACGCTCCTTGCGGACGCGCTCGACGACAGCTTCCCGCGTCTGCTCGACGATCTCGAGAACCAGACACGGGCGTCCGAGCTGCGCAAGAGGTTCGGACGCCGGCCTCCGGAGGATCTCGGCGAGGTTTGGCCCCGCCTCGCCATGGTCTCCTGCTGGACCGAGAGCCACGCGGCCACCGCGTTGGGCCCGATGCGCCGGCGGTTTCCAGGGGTCGAGATCCAGGGCAAGGGGTTGCTGGCGACCGAGGGCGTCGTCTCCTTCCCGATCCTGGGTCTACCGGCTCCGGTCGCCGCCGTCACGTCGCATTTCCTGGAGTTCCTCGACTCCGACGGAGCGGTGCGAATGGTGCACGAGCTCGAGGCGGGTGGGCGATATGAGGTCGTGCTCACGACCGGCGGCGGCTTCCAGCGTTACCGCCTCAAGGATCTCGTGGACGTGGTAGGCCACCTCCAGGCCACGCCGATGCTGCGTTTCGTCGGGCGGGCGGACGGAGCGAGCGACCTGGCGGGGGAGAAGCTGACCCCCAGCCTGGTCAAGGCAGTGATCGAGCGGGCGACCCACGAGCTGGCGCTGCGCTCGCGCTTCACCATGCTCGCGCCGCTGCCCGGAGAGCCACCGGGGTACGCGCTCTTCGCCGAGCTGGACGACCCGGGGCGCAGCTCCGAGCTGGCGGCTCGGGTCGAGGGGCTGCTGCTCGAAACCCACCATTACAGGCTCTGCCGGCAGCTCGGGCAGCTGGCGCCGGTACGGGCGATCCCGATCACGAGCGGAGCGCTGCGCTACGAACGGGTTTGCATCGAGGCAGGCCAGCGCCCTGGGAGCATCAAGCCCACGAGCCTGGAGGCGTCCACCGATCGAAGCCTCAGGCTGGCCGGCGAGCTGATGCCGCAGCGGTGAAGCAGCAGGCTGCGCCCGAATCCGTGCGAGGCCCGGCGCCATCAGAGAGGCGCGACATCATGCGCTTCACGAGCGGGACGCTGAGCGAGAACTGGTACGTGGCGGCGCTCTCGAAAGAGGTCACGGGCAAGCGACCCACGGCCAGGACCGTGCTGGAGGAACCCCTCGTGCTCTTCCGGTCGACCGGCGGGCGGCCGGTCGCGCTGCTCGATCGCTGCCTGCACCGCAATGCGGCGCTCAGCGCCGGCCAGGTGTTCGACGGCTGCATCGGCTGCCCGTACCACGGCTGGACGTACGACGCCCACGGCAGGTGCGTCTTCGTGCCCTCGGAAGGGCCGAAGTCGGACGGCGTGCAAGCGGAGGCGCCGGCCGGCCGGCCGGACCGCTTCGTGGAGTCGTTTCCGGCCCGCGACCAGGATGGAATGGTCTGGGTCTACATGGGCACGCCGGACCGGGCGGCCGAGCGCGAGCCCTTCCGGTTCCCGCCCGCCGGCGAAGGCTGGATGTCGTACATGATGGTCACCGATTTCGACGGTGACGTCACCGACCTCGTCGAGAACTTCATGGACGTGCCCCACACCAGCTTCGTCCACGGGGGTTGGTTTCGCCGCCAGGGCAAGCCGAAGCGGGGAGAAGCGCAGGTCGAGCGCACGCGGGATTCGGTCCTCGTCGATTACGTGATTCCTGGCGATTCCATCGGCTTCACCGGCCGGATCCTCAACCCCGACAACCGGCCCATGACGCACACCGACAAGTTCTTCATGCCCAACTGCACGCGCGTGGACTATGCGTGGGGCCCCAGGCGCGCGTTCGTGATCACGTCCCAGGTCACACCGATCACGCCCGTCAAGGCGCGCGTGTACACGGCGATCACGTTTCAGCTCGGACCCCTCAACTGGCCGGCCCGGATCGGACTGCCCTGGTACACGCGGGTCGTCATCAACCAGGACGTCCGGATCATGGCCGTGCAGACCGCCAACCTCGTGCGGTTCGGCGGCCGGAGGTTCCATGGCACCGGGGCGGACGTCATCCACCGGCACATCGAGGTCCTCCGGGAGAATGCCCTCGCCAGCACCGTGGGTGATCCGCCGGCCCCGGCCGGCGATCACATCGCCTACTGGCTATGACTTCCCTGGCTGGGCTGCGCACGTCGGCCGGGTCGGTCTCCATCCGTCTTGCGACGGATGCCGACAGCGCTGCGCTCTGCGAGACATTCGCCGGGATCACCATGGATGCGGACCTCCAGCTCTCGATCCGGCGCGACCCGGACTTCATGGCGCTGTACCGCATGCAGACCGAGTGCTGGGAATGCTGGGTTGGCGAACGGGCCGGGAAGATCGTGGGGTTGGGTGCGGTCCTCGCCCGCGACGGATACCTGAACGGAGCGCCGGTTCGCATCGGCTACCTCGGCGACCTCCGGGTGGCGCCGCGTTTGCCAGGCGGGCTCCGCCTCCTCGGGCAGCTCTACGGTCCGGTGCTCGACCGCTTCGCGGAGTCGAACGGCTGCGACCTGTTCCTGACCACCATCATCGCCTCCAACACCCGCGCCCTCCGAGCGCTGACCAGCGACCGCAGCCGCCAGATCGGCATCCCGTCCTACCACCTGCTGCAGCAGTTCGACATCCGCGCCGTCCACCTGGCGCTGCCCAGGCTGCGTGCAAAGGGACGCTACGAGGTCCGCCGCGCGTCTGAGCCCGACCTTCCGGCCATCGCCGCCTTCCTCGATGCTGATTCCCGCCGCCGGCCTTTCGGATACGTCCTCGACGAAGCCGAGCTGCGCCGCCGGCTGGCCCGGTGGCCGGGCCTCGAAATCTCCGATTTCTACCTCGCGTCCGACCGGCGCGGCGCCCCGGTCGGGTGCTGTGCCCCGTGGGACGCCTCGCCCGTCAAGCGGACTGTCGTCACCGCCTACCGGGGGTCGATGCGATGGGTGAGGAGGGTGCACGACGTGGCCGCCCCTCTGCTCGGCGTGCCCGCCCTTCCGTCCGGAGGCCAGGCGCTCAAGTACGCCTACCTCACGCACCTGGCCGTGCCCAGCGGCGAGCCCGCAGTCATGCGAGCGCTGCTCGAGGCGGTCTACCGCGATCGCAGGGCACAGGGCTTCCACTTCCTCAGCGTCTGCGTGCCGGAGGCGGATCCACTACGCCCCGCCTACTCGGGCTTCCTGGCCAGCAACCTGCGGTCGAACCTCTATGTCGTCGCGGCGCGTGGACAGGCGCCGCCCCACGTCGACCTGACCGGCGGGCGTCCGGGATTTGAGATGGCGCTCGTCTGAGATGAGCGCGACCCTCGCGCGGACCGCTCCGGCATCTGTACGAACCGCCCCGGCGGCGGGTGTGTGGAGCGGGGTTCCGAGCCTCCGCGATCCGCGAATCCCCTTCGCCCTGCTGCTGACGTTCTACGCGCTCGCCGGCACGCTCTGGCTCGGCTTCAACCGCAACCCGGAGCAGATCCTGATCACGGTCGTCTCGGCCTGTGGGCTGGACATGGCGCTCCACTGGCTGCTGCGGCAGCGCCGCCTGCTCGTGCCCCTGAGCGCGTACATAACCGGGCTCTCGCTGGCCCTGGTCCTGAACTATGCGCACGACTACTTCCTGCTGTTCTTACCTGTCTACCTGGCCATCGGGTCGAAGTACCTCTTCAGCCGAAACGGCGGCCACGCCTTCAACCCATCGCTGTTCGGCGTCACCGCCACGCTGCTGTTCGCGGGATCGGTGATCTCGACAGCCCCGGCCTACCAGTGGCGCGGCAACTACGCGGTCTCCGCATTCATCGTCATGGCGGCCCTCACCCTGTTCGTCTTCAAGGTCGACCGGGCCTGGCTGGTGGGGACCTTCCTCATCTCCTACGCCTGCCAGACGGCACTGCGGGCGTACATCATGCGTTTCCACATGCCCCCGGAAATGCTCTTCCTGGGCACCATGAGCTCACCGCAGTTCTTCCTGTTCGCGTTCTACATGCTCACCGACCCGAAGACCTCACCGTCCTCGCGCCGGGGGCAGGTGGGGGTCGCGCTCGGGATCAGCCTGGTCGACCTCGTGCTGCATCTGCTGCAGAGCGTCTTCACGTTTTTCTACGCGGCGACCATCGTGCAGCTCGCGCGCTATCTGTGGGGCCATGGACAGCACCTGCTGACGCCCGACCGTATGCAGTACCTGCGGCGCTCGCTGCTCAGCCGGCCGGTGCTGCGATCCGTCTCGGTCCTGGCCGCGATCGCGCTGCTTGGCGGCCTCACCTACACGCAGGTGCTGCGGCCGCAGGTCACGCTCAGCAGCGTCGGCTTCCGGTTCCAGGAGCTGACGCCGACGACGACGGGCATCTCGGTCCAGATGGACCCTGGCGTGCTGAAGCTGGTCGACCCCCGGCTCCAGCACATAAGCAAATGGCTGCTGTCGGTCGGATCGTCGGTCGCCGCGGCGGATGTCACGCGCAGCGGTCGCCAGGATCTCTTTCTCACCAACCCGCTCGCGACCGCCGAGGACCGCAACCAGCTGCTCATCAACCGCGGGGGCTACCGGTTCGAACGCGTCCCGATTCCAGCTCTCGACGCGATCAGCAACGACCCGCAAACGTACGGCATGGTCGCCGGTGCGGTCTTCTTCGACTACGACGGGGACGGTTACCCCGACCTGCTGCTGACGGTCGCTTTCGGCCGGACGATTCTGCTTCACAACCTCTACGGATCGACGGGACGGGTCGAGTTCGAGGACGTGTCGCACGCGGCCGGCATCGACGGCTACACGATCAGCGTCGCCGCCAACGTGCTCGACTACGACCACAGCGGCCGCCTCAGCATCCTGATCGCGAACGTCCTCAACCCCTACCTGCCGGGCTATCCGTACCCGACCCAGCTCAGCATCTTCCACCTCCCTCAGCCCGTGTACCCGGGCGACCGGCGGATGTTCAACTTCATGCACAACAGCTGGTACGACGCCACCAACGGCGGCGGCTACGTCCTGTACAAGAACCTGGGCGGCGGGCGGTTCGAGAAGCAGGACGTCAGGAAGCTTGGATTGAGCGATACGCATTGGTCCCTGTCCATCGGGACCGGAGATCTCAACGGCGACGGATGGACGGACATCTACGTGGCCAACGACTTTGGACCCGACGACCTGTACATCAATGACCACGGGCATTTCCAGCGCCAGGCCGGCGCCATGTTCGGTGACGTCGGCAAGGACACCTACAAGGGCATGAACAGCTCGCTTGCGGACCTCGACCGGACCGGCCGGCTGGACGTCTACGTCTCCGACGTGCACCATCCGCTGCAGGCGGAAGGCTCGCTGCTCTGGATGAACCAGGGCGTCGATGGGAAAGGCAACCCGATCCTGGTCGACGAGGCGAGCGGGCGCGGTGTCTTGAACGAGGACCGATTCGGCTGGGGCGCCGCCATCGGCGACCTGGACAATCGCGGCTGGCTCGACATAGTGCAGGCCAACGGCCACATCGACGACAGCCTCGACCGCAAGTACGCAAGCTGCCCGGACTACTGGTACATCAACGCCAAGCTGATGCAATCGCCGCCGGAGATATTCACCTACGCCGACCAGTGGGGCGACCTGCGAGGAGCATGCATCTGGCCAAACGAGCCCGCTCGCGTCTACTACAACAGGGGCGCTGACGCCCGGCCCCAGTTCGTGGATGTGGCGGCGCTGACCGGCCTCGGCAAAGGCTCGAACTCGCGGGGCGTCGCCCTCGTGGATCTCGACAACACGGGACGTCTCGACCTGGTCATCACCAACCAGTTCGCGCCGCCGGCGGTGTATCGGAACATCGGCCTCGGCAGCGCGTCTGACGAGCCGGCAGATTGGATTGGGCTGCGATTGATCGGCGACGGCGCGTCGTGCAACGTGGACGCGCTCGGGTCGACCGTGCGAGTGGAGACGCCGGGCGAACCCTGGCAGACGGCTGAGGTCCAGGCGGTCACGGGTTTCTCGGCGCAGAGCGACTCTCGTGTGCATTTCGGCCTTGGCCGGTCCACTGGCCGCGGCGTGACGGTGAGCGTGCGCTGGTGTGGCCGGGCCGAGACGAAATACCAGGTGGCCGCCAATCAATACACGACCATCCGGGAGAGCGCCGCAGTCGGTTAGCCGGCCCGTTGGCGGGCCGCCCGGCGGCGCATATATCGCACGGCCAGAACCGCGATGTAGGCGAGGACGACGACGCCGGCGACGACCAGGCCATAGCGCTCGACCTGGGTCACGAAGCCCCTGACGTCAAAGGCCGCGCCGAGCGCGTAGCCGATGATCGTGAATGCGACAGCCCAGATGACGCAGCCGGCCAGGTTGTAGGCGCTGAAGAGCCGGTAGCTGTACCGACCTACGCCGGCGGCGACCGCCAGGTATGTGCGCACGCCTGTGACGAGCCGTCCCAGGACCAACCATGGCGGCGCCTGGCGCGCGATGCGCCGCTCATACTCCAGCCGCCGCTGCGGGCTGAGGAACCTGGCCACGAGGCGGCTCCCCCCCAGGCGACCGACCCAGTAGGCGGCGTGGTCGCTCGCCGCTCCACCGGCGGTGGCCAGCGCGACGATTTGCCAGAGGGGGCCGGACCGGGTGCCGGCCGCCAGCACGATGGCGATCTCGCCGGCGGCTGGGAAGACGTACGGGCCGGCGGCCGACAGCCAGAACACGGACCAGATGCCCATGGCGTCCATGGCGTGACGGATGAGGTCCTCCATCGGTCGGTCAACACTATCGCCGGGCGCCCGCATCCAGGCTGCGCAAGCAGTGCCTCGACCTCCCCGCGGGGAGGTGAAACGACCCTCGCTACGCCCTGGTCGTGGCGCGCATCCGCAGCACCTTGTGAAGTCCCATCGCCGGCAGCCCAACGCGAAACATCAGCGGCAGCTGCGAGCGCACCGACGACGCGTCGACCACGACCGGCTCGACCAGGTGATAGTCGGTGCCCCGATAACGGAGCACGCATTCACCTGCGGCGAGGATGTTGCGCGCCCACCCGGAATCCTGACCGAACGCGAGGCTGATCCAGAAGAAATCTCCGCGCGGCATCGCGGTGATCGGGGTCGTGTACGTGCGGCCCGATCTGTGCCCGCGGTGGTGGAGCAGCGACCACATCGGTACCCAGCGCCCGCCGGCGACGCGCTTGACCAGCGGGTTGAAAATCCGGGTCAGCGGCCGGATGATCCTGTCGATGAAGCCCGATACATCGGTCTGCTTCGGGCGCCTGGCGCTGTCGGTCATCCGCTCAACTTCTTCGTTCATGAAAAGCAAAACGCGGCCAGGTGATAGTCTATTCCATCAAGTGATTGATTGAGCGCCAGAGCAGCAGCCAGGCGCGGACGTCCCAGGGCCTCGGAGGTCGCCGAGCCTCGGCGCGACGAGCTGGTGCTGGCCGCCTACAGACGGATAGCGGAGGCGGGCTTCGAGGGCCTTCGAACCAGGGACGTCGCGGCCGAGGCGGGGGTGAACATCGCCACCCTCCACTACTACTTTCCGACCAAGGAGGCGCTGATCCGCGGCGTGGTCGGCCACGCGATGGGCCGCTTCCGGACGATATTGACACCCGGCACCAGACCTGGCGAGCTGCTGGCCGCTCAGTTCAAGGGCATTCGGCGGCTGGCCAAACACGAACCAGAGCTGTTCGTGGTCATGGGCGAGCTCGCGCTGCGTTCGGGCCGGGATCCCGCGATCGCCGCGATCTTCAAGGACACCATTCAGGCCTGGCACGACACGCTCGTCGTGCTCGTGCGCCACGCTCAAAACGACGGCTTCGTGGACGCGAAGCTGAATCCGGACGCGACCGCCTCGCTGGTGATCGCGACTCTGAGCGGCCTGTTCATGGTGCCGGTCGCCAACTCGGCTTCGGATCGGGTCGACACGGCACTACGCCAACTGGAGACCTTCCTCGGCCTGAAGTAACCCGTCTCATCCTCACGGATGAGGACAAAGATCGGTCTAAGTGCTGAAGACCGAGCCCTCTGGGAAATCTAAGTTGGCCCTCATGAAAAAGCTCCTTTATGCAGGCGTCATCGGTCCACTTCTCTTCATCGTCGTGTTCCTCGTCGAAGGCGTCACCCGGCCCGGCTACAGCGCGTGGCGTCACTACGTCAGCCAGCTGGCTACAGGGGGCGGAGGCTGGATCCAGGTCATTAACTTCCTGGTCTGCGGCAGCCTGATGATTGCCTTCGCGATCGGGCTGCGTCCCGCGCTGCAAGGGAGTCGAGGCTCGGTCGGTGCACCGGTTCTATTTGGACTGTTCGGAGCAGCGCTTCTAGTGGCCGGAATCTTCGTCACCGACCCCGCGCTCAATTATCCGGTCGGTGCAGCGCAGGTCCACACCGTGCACGGGATGATCCATGGCCTCGCCGGCCTCGCCGCGTTCAGCCTCCTGGCGGCCTCCGGCTTCGTCATGGCGTGGCACTTTGCGAGCAAACCCGGCTCGCGACGCTGGGCGGTCTACTCCGCCGGCATCGGAATCCTGATCATCGCTTTCTTCATCGCCAGCACGACCGTCTCGACCCTCGACGCTCGTGGCGTTTGGCCGAACGCGCCCACCGGCTTCTTGCAGCGCATCGCGATCATCGGTGGCTGGACCTGGATCGCGATGGTGGCGCTACATCTTCTACGCGGTCCTCGAGCTCGGCCTTAAGTAGACCGGTTCCTCCGCGCTCGCTTGACCGCTATCTCGTATGCCTCCTTCAACAGCGGCGTTATCGCATCGAATGTCGAATCGCTTGGGTTGAGCACGCAGACAAAGTGATTGCGCCCGTATAGCGCCGTTCGCCTCCGATGCAACGTCGACGTCGACGCCGGCGAACTTCGCGATGTGGCGAGTAATCGCAGCTTTGTCCAATGGAGTCCTCCTCGAGGATGATAGGAAGGATCGCTCTCAGGGCTGACGACGTGGCGCCCCGCGAAACCTAGCGTGATCGTCATGGAAAACATGACAGTCGTCGAGACCAACGGACTCACCAAGCGCTACGGAAACGGAGTCCTCGCCGTCGACTCAGTGGAGATGAGCGTGAGGCGCGGGGAGGTGTATGGCTTCCTCGGGCCGAACGGCGCGGGCAAGACCACGACCCTGCGCATGCTCGTGGGCCTCATCCGGCCCAGCTCGGGCACGGCAACCGTTGCGGGCTACCCGCCGGGTGACCCGGCTGGCATGGCCCGGATCGGATCGCTCGTCGAGGCACCAGGGTTCTATCCCTACATGTCGGGTCGCGAGAACCTCAAGGTCGTCGCCGATTTTGCGAGCGTCAACCACAAACGCGTCGAGGAGGTGCTCGACATCGTCGAGCTGACCTCTCGGGCCGGTCGCAAGTTCGGCACGTACTCGACTGGAATGAAGCAGCGACTGGGAGTGGCCGCGGCGCTGCTCAAAGACCCGGAGCTGCTCATCCTCGACGAGCCCACGAGCGGGCTGGACCCTCAGGGCATGGCGGAGATGCGCAAGCTGATCAAGGACATCGGCCAGGGCAACCGCACCGTGCTGCTTTCGAGCCACCTGCTCACAGAGGTCGAGCAGATCTGCGATCGCGTCGGGGTGATCAGCCGCGGCAAGCTGGTGACCCAGTCCACCGTCCAGGAGCTGCTCGGAGAAGAAGGCGTGCTGGTCAGAGCGCAGCCTGTCGACCACGCGTACGAGCTGCTGGCAAGCATGTTCGGCAGCGCCGTGGTGAGCCGGCAGGACGGCGCCATCAGGCTGCAGACCGATCCCGCCGGCAGCGTTGAGATCAACAGCCGGCTCGTGGCCGCCGGCATCGGAGTCAGCGAGCTGAGGCCATTCGAAAGATCGCTGGAGGAAGCCTTCTTCCAGCTCACAGGGGAGAAGCAAGGATCATGATCGCAACCATCAAAGGGGAATGGCGTAAGAACCGTTTCCGGCCGGCGTTCCTCGTGTCCTCCGGCATCATCGGGGCGATAGTCGTGCTCGTCTACGGAGTCAACTGGTACCAGGCACTGCACCCGGCTGCGGGCGACAGGCAGGTGTCGCTGCTGACGCTCTACCCGGACCAATTCGTCAACAGCGTAATGGGGGCGGGCTTTCCGCTCGGGGCGGCGATGGCGATCGTTCTCGGTGCGCTGATCGCCGGGTCCGAGTACTCGTGGGGCACGATGAAGACCACCCTCACCCAGGGGCCGGGGCGCCTCACCACATGGTTCGGTCGCGTGGTGGTCTTTGCGGCCTGGATGGCCATCCTGACCCTCATCCTGTTTGCCATCGGTGCCGCAGCCAGCGTGGTCGTGGCCTCGTTCGAAGGCCACGCGATCGCGTGGCCGGCCGCTATCGACATCGCCAAGGGAATCGGCGCCATCTGGCTCGTCTTCGCGGTGAACGGCGCCATCGGCCTGGCGCTAGGCGTCCTGATCCGGAATTCGGCGGCTGCGCTCGGCGTCGGCCTGATCTACGTCCTTGCGGTAGAGATCCTCGCGGTGGGCTTCATCGACAGCCTCAACGGCGGCGCGTACAGGTGGATCGGCAACCTGTTCGTCGGACAGAACGCGACGGCGCTTTTGCAGAGCTTCACGTCCCCGGCCTTCGGCCGCAGTCTCGCGCCGTCCATTGGCGCCGAGCAGGCGGTGCTGGTCCTCGCGGCGTACTTCGCCGGCCTTGTCATCGTGGCCGCAGCCCTCATTCGGCAGAGGGACGTCACATAGGCCTCAATCTTCTGCGCCAACCCGTACGCGGCCGGCCGTGGTCATGGTTCACAGGCCGGCCGCGGCTCACTGACGGGGTTGTCGTCGGGTTCAACCTCCTGACTGGGATCATCGGTCTCGTCGGAAGCTACGTCCACGGCTCGTTGGCATGGTTCGGCGTCTTCCTGATAGTCATCGAGGCGCTTCCGCTGTGGTGGAGGCGCCGCTTTCCAGCCGCGGTGCTGGCGATCGTCGTGTGCGCCGAGGTCGCCAAGTGGGCCTTGCAAGTCTCCAACGATCCGTCGGGCCCGGCCCTCGTTTTCGCCGTATACGCAGTGTCGGTCTACGGCCGGCCTCGCGAGCGATTGCTGGTCGCCGTCGCCGCGATAGCGATCATCGCCTTGGCGGTCGCCTTCCTCGTCCTCGGCCAGTTTCCTGTCAGCCGGACGTTAATCCCGGCCGGCGCGACCTCGCTCGTCGCCTGGGTGATCGGCGACTACATGCGATCGCGGCGCCAGTTCTTGATCGACATCGTGGCGCGGCATCAGAAGGACCGCGAGCAGGCGGCGGACGAGGAGCGGCTGCGGATCGCACGCGAGCTGCACGACGTCGTCGCTCACAACGTCAGCGTGATGGCGATCCAGGCCGGCGCGGCTCGTGTCTCCGGCAACTCGAGCAAAGAGGCATTGCAATCGATCGAGACCATGGCTCGCGACACGCTGGCGGAGCTCAACCGGCTACTGGGCGTCCTGCGCAAGCAGTCCGAGGCGCCGCTCATGCCGCAGCCAGGACTCGACCAGGTCGAGGCCCTGGTCAAGACGGCGCGCGACGCGGGACTGGGAGCCACTCTGAAAGTCACGGGCGAAAAGCGGCCGCTGCCGGCGGCGCTCGACCTCACGGCCTATCGGATCGTTCAGGAAGCGATCACGAACACCCTCAAGCATGCACACGCGTCGCGGCTGGAGGTGCGCATCGCCTACCTGTCCGATGCGTTGGAGCTGACGATCCGCGACAACGGCGAGGGCCAATCCGAAGCGGCGGTCAAGGCCTCGACGGGACATGGGTTGATCGGGATGCGTGAGAGGGTGGCGCTGTTCGGGGGCGAGCTCGAGGCGGCCTCTCCCGCCGTGGGTGGCTTCACCGTGCGCTCCCGGTTGCCGATCACATGATTCGAGTCGCGCTCGCCGACGACCAGGCCCTGGTCCGCGGCGGCTTCCGGATGATCGTCGGCTCGCAGCCCGACATGCAGGTCGCGGGCGAGGCGGGCGACGGCCAAGAGGCGATCGAGCTGGTCCAGCGCGAACGACCCGACGTGATCCTCATGGACATCCGCATGCCCCGCGTCGACGGCATCGCCGCGACGCGGAGCATCACCACCGCCGGCTCGCCAACACGCGTTGTGATCCTCACCACGTACGAGCTCGACGAGTACGTCTTCGACGCGCTCGCGGCCGGAGCATCGGCGTTCCTGCTCAAGGCGGCCTCGCCGGAAGACCTCATACGAGCCATCCGCGTCGTCGCATCCGGCGACGCGCTGCTGGCCCCCTCAGTGACGCGCCGGCTGATCGAAGAGTTCGCCAGGCGCCCGGAGCCGGCCGAGCGGAAGGCGAAACAGCTCGACGTTTTGACGGAGCGAGAGCGTGATGTGCTGCATGAGGTGGCGAAGGGATACACCAACGCCGAGATCGCCGCGCGCCTCCACGTCGCCGAAACCACCGTCAAGACGCACGTCGCCCACGTGCTCGGCAAGCTCGAGCTGAGGGACCGCGTGCAGGCGGTGATCCTGGCCTACGAGGCCGGCCTGGTGGGTTCCTCCTGACCGAGCGCGTCGAGTCGGGCAAGGACTCCGCTGACGTCGAGCCCTTCCTTGACGAGATCGAACATGTTGCCCTTGCCACCTCGGCGGAGCCACTCCACCATGGCCTCGAACGATGCCGTGACCAGGACCATCGAGAGCACTCGGAGCTCGAAGTCCGCGGCATCGCGGCCGGTTCGCTTGGCGACGATGCCGGCAAACAGGTTCTGCGCCTTCTGCAGCTCCTCCCAGAATCGCGCGCGGACTTCCGGAACCTCGAGGGCGAGCCTGGACCGCACCAGGATCGTCTCCGAATCAGCCTGGACGGCGCCGGCTAACATCGTCAGGGCGCGCTCGATCGATTGACTCAATGGAACGTCATGCGGCAGCGAGGCCATGAACGATTCGAGCATCGGGTCGTAGCGGTCGAACAGGACGACGTCCTCTTTCGCAGGAAAGTAGTTGAAGAACGTGCTGGGCGAGATCTCGGCGGCGGCGGCGATCTGATCGATCGTCGTCCCCTCGTAGCCCTGCTCCTGGAACAGGCGCAGGGCCTCGCGCTGGATCGCCTCCTTGGTCTTGAGCTTCTTACGCTCTCGAAGCCCTCGACCGAACGGTGTGATCGTATGCGGCATCAGGCCGGGGCCACGACGGCGTTCCTCGACTCCGCGGGTTCCTCCATTTGGGGAGCTCGTGCGGGCAGAAAAAGGGCCATCAGCACCGCGCCGCCGACCATCATCGCCGCGCTCACCAGCATCACCTCCGACATCCCTTGAGAGTAAGCGTCCTGCGCCGCTCGCAGGAGGTTGGCGCCCAGCGGGCCCGGGAGGTGACCGGCGACTGCAGCCGCCACCGCGACGCTGCTCTGCGCGGCGGCCTGCACCTGCGCCGGCAGCCCGGTGAGGTGGCCGCTGAGCCCCGCCTGGTAGGCGCCGTTCAGGATGCTTCCCATGACGGCGACGCCGAACGACGAGCCGATGTTCTGCAGCGTGCGCGTGAGCGCGCTGCCCGCTCCCGTCTCGCCGGGGGGCAGGGACCCGAGGATGGCGTCGAGGGCAGGCACCATCGTGAACGCGATGCTGAGCCCGATGACCGCGAGGGCAATCGCCACCTGCTCATAGCCGGTGTCGACCCCAACCCGCGAAAGGATGAACATGCCGACCGCGTTGCCAAGCATGCCGCCGGCGACCAGGACTTTGGCCCCGAAGCGCTTGACAAAGAAGTCGGTGCTGATGGCCCCGACCATCATCGCTGCGATCAGAGGAATCAACCGGATGCCGGTCCCCTGCGCATCGTTGCCCTGGACGACCTGCAGGAAGGGGGAAAGAATGAAGAGCACGCCCGTCATGGCGAAGCCCACGATCGTGAAGGCGACTGTCGCCCACGAGAATCGCGCGCTCTTGAACAGCTTCAGGTCGATGAGCGGGAACCGAGCCCGCAGCTGCCAGATGACGAATGCTGCGACGAGCACGGCGCCGGCGGCGATCGGGCCGTATACCTGCATGTCCGACCAGCCGCGAAGCGGCTGCTCGATGATGCCGTAGACGATACCCGTCACCCCGAGCACCTCGAGGATGGCGCCGATCCAGTCGAGCTTGCGCGCCTGTGGGTCCTTGCTCTCGGGCACGAAGAACCAGACGCCGATGACGCCGATCACGACCACGGGCGCGTTGATCAAGAAGATGGAGCCCCAGTCGTAGTGGGTCAGGAGCCAGCCGGCCAGCAGCGGTCCGAGCGGAAGGCCGATGAACGCTCCTGCGCCCGCAATCCCGATCGCACGCTGGCGCTCGTCCTCGTGGAACATGGATGGCAGCATCGACTGCATGAGCGGCAGGACGATGGCGCCGCTGAAGCCCATGACCACGCGCATGAGGATCAGGCCGTAGGCGCTGGTCATCTGGCTGGCGATCACCGAAGAGATGCCGAACGTCGCGAGGCCGATGAGCAGCATCCGCTTGCGGCCCAGCCGGTCGCCCAGCACCCCGGCCGGGAGCATGAAGCCCGCGAGCGCGAGCGTATAGGCGGCGGACATCCACTGCAGCTGGTCGGTGGTGGCGTTGAGCTTGGCCGAAAGAGTCGGTAGGGCCGTGACCAGGATGGTGATGTCGAGCCCGAGCACGAGCCCGCTGATCGTGAGGGCGGCCAGGCCAAGCCAACGCCCTGGGAGCCTCTCCGTCGCCGTTCCTACTGCGGTCATGCTCATCTCGAACACCTCCTCCGAATTTAATCTAGGCACATGATAAATCGAGTTACTCTAAAAATCAAGAGACTACAAATAACGAGGAGGTCCAGCTTTGGCCCGATCGCGCTGGCCGTGGCCATCGCCTTGGCCTGCGGCAACCCATCGGCGGTGCTTCCGCACCCGCAGAGGCACGTGTTTGTGATCGTGATGGAGAACCAATCGCCCGAAGAGGCGCTGGCGGGGCCATTCACGGCTTCGCTGGCTGACACGTACGGGGTGGCCCGCGACTATCACGCGATCACACACCCCAGCGTCCCGAACTACCTGGCGCTCACCTCGGGCTCAACCTGGGGCGTGACCGACGACAGCTACCACGCGCTTCCCAAACGAGACCTTGGCACGCAGCTGACCACGGCCGGCGTGAGCTGGCGGGCTTACATGGAGGGCCTCGGTGCGGGTGGGTGTATCAACAGCCCGCTCCCGTATGACCCGGGCCACAATCCCTTCGCGTTCTATGGCGGGGCCTGCCCGAACAACGTCGTGCCGTCCACCGCCCTGGCGGGCGACCTCGCCGGCGACACGCCCCAGCTCAGCTGGATAACGCCCGACAGGTGCCACGACACGCACGACTGCCCGGTGTCCACCGGCGATGCATGGCTCGAGCAGACGTCTGGGGAGATCATGAGCTCGGCTGCCTGGAAGGACAACGGCGTCCTTTTCATCACCTGGGACGAGGACGAGGGGAGCGTCTCCAACCGGGTATTGACCCTGGCGGTGGTCCCTGGCGCCATCCACCGCGAGAGCAACCAGGCGTACGACCACTACTCCCTGTTGGCGACGATCGAAGACCTGCTGGGAGTTGGGCGGCTGGGCATGGCGGCCAAAGCGCGCTCGATGCACGACCTGGTCGGCTAGCCACCGAACTCGATAGTGGCGCGGGAGGCCGGTTTGTGGCACGTTCTTCAGGTCAGGTTCAGGGGGCTTCTCCGAGCGCCCACCGTATTCAGTGCAAGGAGGTAGTGGTGAGACTCAGGTTGATACTCATGGCTGCGATCGCGGCGATCGCCGTCGGCCAGACGCTGGCCGTGGCCGCCGACGACCCGCAGCCTATCGACTTCGCGCACAACGTGACGAATGCACCGGCGCCCGTGGACGGCGCGGTGTTCGGGACCGCTCCGTCGGTCAAGACCGGAACGGCCATCTGCACGACCGCCGTGCAACCAGGCGTCAACGCGAACACCGACTGCATGGAGTCGTCGGTGGGGCCGCACAACGAAACCTCGATCGCCGTCAACCCGACCAACCCGATGAACATGATCGGCGGCGCCAACGACTACCAGCTCGCGCTCAACCCTGGCGGGCAGGTCAGCGAGACCATCCAGTCGCGTGCGCACGTGACCTTCGACGGCGGCCACACATGGTCGATGTTCCCCGTCTTGTCGGATTCGGCCTACCAGGCAACCGGCGACCCGGCGCTCGCGTTCGACGCGGCCGGGCATGCTTACTACGCCACGCTCGGGTTCCGGTTCGTCGGACCGTTCAACGCCGAGAATCCCGACGTCCTCGTCTCCAACTCGGGCGACATGGGCAAGACGTGGAGCGTCGTGCGCGTCGCGTCCGGCAGCGGTGTCGAGACCGGCGTGGGCGACCTGCTCGACAAGGAATACGTCGCCGCGTGGGGCACCGGCAATGCGATCGTCGTCTACGGCGATTTCCAGCTCGGCCTGCACGGCAGCTTGATCTCGGCGCGGATCCACAGCGCCGTCACGCACGACGGCGGCCAGACGTGGACGTCCGGCGGTGTGATCTCCGGCTCGCTCGACCAGGCGTTCGTCGCCACCCCGGTGCGGACGGCTGACGGGCGCATCTTCGTCTCGTTCCTGAACACGACCGACCTCAAGACCGGCCGCGACGACTACGAGGTCGTCGAGGTCAGCCCCATGACGGGTGCCGCTCTGGGCGCACCGGTCAAGGTGGCGACGGTAATCGACGGCAACACCGACTACCCGATAGCGTTCGGCCGGCAGACGTACCAGGACAGCGTCTTTCGCAGCTGGGCGGCCGGCAACATCGCGGCCGACCCGACGAACGCGAAGCACCTGGCCGTCGTGTGGTCGGACATGCGCGACAGCGTCACGCCCGCGCCAATGAACCCTTACGTCGCCAAGACAAACTCGGACGTGATCGTGAGCCAGTCGTTCGACGCCGGCGCGACCTGGTCGACGCCGGTCGCTTTTGGGCAGCTGAACGACCAGTTCCAGCCCTGGAGCGCATACGACAAGTTCGGCCGGTTGCGCATGGGCTATTTCGATCGGGGGGTCGACCTCAGCAATCACAAGTACGCCTACACGCTGGCGACCGAGAACGTCCCCGGTTCGCTCAGCTTCACAAGCGGCACGGTCAGCACGGTGTTTTCCGATCCGACGACCGGTGACCGCTGGTTCGGGCGCAACGTCAATCCAAACTTCCCGCACGCGACCGCGTTCCTGGGCGACTACAGCAACATCGCGGTCATGCCCGACGGCAGCGTGGTTGCCTACTGGACCGACATGCGGAACGATGCGACATTCGCGGGCGTCACGCGGAAAGGCGAGGACGCATTCTTCGGAACCGCGAGCTAATCAGCTGAAGGAAAGGGGCGGCGGGCCGGCCGGCTCGCCGCCCCACCTCGGCGGTTCACTTCGACGAGCTTGACGCGCCCGCGTGCGCCGGAGCGCAGCTCGAGCGCCGACACCGGCACGCCCAGCTCCCTGGCGGGACAGCCTTCAGCACCGCCTCGTTCGCCGCCCCGTCGACGGGCGCGGCGGTCACCCAGACCTCGAGCTCCTCGCCTTTCCACGCCGTCCGTGCGCGCGAAGCTCGAGGATGCACGCGGACGGTGATCATCACGGCCGCTCTACCTTATTCGTATGGGCCTTGTGGTCTGCGACGTCGGCCCGCGCGACGGTCTTCAGAACGAAGACCGCGTGCTCGAACCGTCGCTTCGCGCCGAGCTGTGCGACAAGCTGGCCGCGGCCGGCTTGAAGCGGATCGAGGCCGCCAGCTTCGTCAACCCCAAGCTCGTCCCGCAGATGGCCGGTGCCGAGGACGTGATGGCGGCGCTTCACCGCCGCGCGGGTACGTCGTACGCGGGCCTCGTGCTCAACGAGAAGGGCTACGAGCGGGCGATCGCGTCAGGCGTCGACGAGGTGCATTACGCGTTCGCGGCCACTGACGAGTTTGGCCGCCGAAACCAGAACGCGACCACCGAGCAGGGCCTGCAGGCGGCCCTGGCCCTGGTGGCACGGGCGCGGGCCGACCGCGTGCCGATCACTGTGACGATCAGCGTCGCCTTCGGCAGCCCGTTCGAAGGTCCTGTCTCGCCACAACGGGTCCTTGACCTGGTCGAGCGGTTGATGGCGGTGCCGCCCGATGAGATCTGCCTCGCCGACACCATCGGGGTCGGCGTGCCCTCGCAGGTCAAGGCGCTCGTGCGCGGGGCGCGCGACCTCGGCGCGACGGTGGGGGCCCACTTCCACAACACCCGCAACACCGGCTACGCGAATGCCGTGGCGGCGCTGGAGATGGGCGCCGTCTCGCTGGACGCCTCGGCGGGCGGAGCAGGCGGATGCCCGTTCGCGCCCAGAGCCACGGGCAACATCGCCACCGAGGACCTGGTCTATTTGCTCCGGGGCATGGGCGTCGAGACAGGCATCGACCTCGACGCCCTCATCGAGTGCTCGCGCTGGCTCGGCCGGCAGCTGGGCAAGGAGATGCCGGGCATGGTGTCGCGCGCGGGCGATTTTCCGACCGCCGGATAGACAGCGCCGCCCGCCGGCGTGCAACATGGCGCCATGCCGACGAAGAAAGCCGCGAGTCCTCATCGGGTCGCCGTGGTCCAGCACCCGCCGGTGCTCCTTCACAGGGACAGGACCGTCAAGCGCGGCGTGGAGCTCATGGAGGAGGCGGCGGACGGCGGCGCCAGGCTGGTTTCGTTTCCGGAGGCGTGGCTGCCGGGGTACCCGGAATGGCTGTGGCGGCTGCGCCCGGGCGATGACTTCGAGCTGACGAGCGAGATCCATGGGCGGCTGCTCGAGAACGCCGTCGACATGAAGGCGGGGCACTTGAAGCCGATCCAGGCGGCGGCGCGGCGACTCAAGCAGACGGTGTCGATCGGCGTCCACGAGCGCGATTCCGAGTTCAGCCGCGGCACCCTGTACAACACGGTGGTCCTAATCGGCGCCGGCGGCGAGGTGCTGAACCGGCACCGCAAGCTCATGCCCACCAACCCTGAGCGGATGGTTTGGGGCGTCGGCGATGCGCGCGGCCTCCAGGTCATCGAGACGCCGTCAGGACGTATCGGCTCGTTGATCTGCTGGGAGAACTACATGCCGCTCGCGCGCTTCTCGCTTTTCGCGCAGGGCTGCGAGGTGTACGTGGCGCCGACCTGGGACGCCGGCAGCACATGGGTGTCGACGATGCGCCACATCGCGGCGGAGGGCAGGTGCTGGGTCCTGGGCAACGGGACGGCCATGCGTGGCAAGGACATCCCCGCCGACTTCCCCCAGCGGGCGCGCCTGTTCCCGGACCTCGAGGACTGGTTCAACCCCGGCGACTCGGTCATCGTCGCCCCCGACGGCAAGATGGTCGCGGGCCCGCTGCATGAGAAGCACGGGATCCTGTACGCATACTGCGACCCCGAGCGCGCGTCGGCGGCGAAACGCACGCTCGATGTCGCCGGGCACTACGGGCGCCCAGACATCTTCCGCCTCGAGGTCAACCGTGAGGCGCGGCCCCCGGTCGCCTTTCCTTCCTAGTCCTTGTCGATGTCCAGGCCGTACAACGCGCCGTATTTCTTCTGCACGTAGGCGATCCAGGGCTTGGCCGTGAGCGGCCGCCCCGTCGCGCGCTCGAGCAGCTCGTTGGGCGTGAACTTGCGCCCGTGCCGGTAGACGTGCTCCTGCAGCCAGCGCAGCAGCGGCCCGAACTCGCCGCGCTCGACCAGGTCATCCAGGTCTGTGATCTCTGACCGGATCTTCTCCATCAGCTGCGCGCTGATGACGTTGCCGAGCGTGTAGCCCGGGAACTCGGCGAAGCCGACGAACGACCAGTGGATGTCCTGCAGCACGCCCTCGCGGTCGTTGGGCACGTCGAGACCGAAGTAAGACTTGAAGAGCTCGTTCCAGGCCTCGGGCAGGTCGTGGACCCTGAGCCGGCCGTCGAGCATGTCGTTCTCCAGCTCGAAACGCAGCAGGACGTGAAGGTTGTACGTGACCTCGTCCGCCTCCACCCGGATGTAGGAGGGATACGACCTGTTGACCGCGCGGTAGAAGGCCTCCGCGTCGACGCCTTCGAGCGGCTCGGGAAACGTCTTGCTCAGGCTGGGAAAGAAGTGGTGCCAGAAGGCAAGGCTGCGTCCGACCAGGTTCTCCCAGAGGCGCGACTGCGATTCGTGCACGCCGGGCGAGGCTCCATCCCACAGGTTCGTGCGGTCGAGGTTTCGGCCGATGCCCTGGAAGTACATCCCGTGTCCCGCCTCGTGGATCGAGCCGAAGAGGCACTCGTTGAAGAAATCGCGATTGACGCGCGTGGTGATGCGCACGTCGCCGGGACCGAACCCGATGCTGAAGGGATGAGTGGAAATGTCCTGTCTTCCGCGCTCGAGGTCGTAGCCGAGCTTCGCCACCGTCTCGAGGGCGTACTGGACCTGCTTGTCGGGATCGAAGCCGCGGTGTAGAACGCTGTCGTCGACCGCGGCGGCGTGTCGCGCGATGTCGGCGACCAGCGGCACGATCGCCGTCTTGAGCTCGGCGAAGAGCGCCTCGAGCTGATCGGTCGTCAATCCCGGCTCGGTCATGTTGAGCAGCGCGTCATATGGACGCTTGTCATAACCGAGGGCGTCGGCGACCCGCCGGTTGAGCTCGACGTTCTTCTCGAGGTAGGGGGCGAAGAGGGCGAAGTTGGCGTCGCGACGCGCCTGCTGCCAGTGGGGTCGACCGGCCGAGCCGGCATGGGCGATTTCGGCGACGAGCGCGGGTGACAGCTTGCGCGCCAGGTCGTAGTCGCGGCGCGTGACGCGCACGAGGCTCGCCTCGTCGGAATCGAAAGGCTCGCTCGCCACCGCGGCTTCGGCCTGGTCGAGCAGCCGGCCAACCTCATCAGAGGTGAATCGGCGATGGGCGACCTCGCTCAGGGTCGACGCTTGCTCCGCGCGGTTTTGCACGCCACCTGGCGGCATGTACGTTTCCTGGTCCCAGTCGAGAACCGCGCGCGCACGGTTGAGGTCGGTGACCTCGGCCAGGATCGCCTTCAAGGGCGACAGCGTTTCATCCATGCGTCCACACCCCCACGCGTATTCTCTCTCCGAAACGGCCGCTCCGCCCCGCTAGCTCAGTGGATAGAGCATCTGCCTTCTAAGCAGAGGGTCGGGGGTTCGAATCCCTCGCGGGGCGCCAATTGTCATGTCTCAGGACATCGTTGACGCCTGTCGCAAGACATTGTGCACAGGCCAGCGACCACCAAGCGGCTGGTAATCGCGAATCGGGTCGAGAGTGAGCTGACGGATCAGGGTGCCGT
>Ga0070699_100000701_pt1 | contig 31013 bp, 29 predicted proteins | sample KBSK1503metaG_FD_65473 | JGI IMG/M metagenome (GOLD analysis project Ga0070699, IMG submission 65473) | Corn, switchgrass and miscanthus rhizosphere microbial communities from Kellogg Biological Station, Michigan, USA - KBS K1-50-3 metaG | ecosystem: Host-associated > Plants > Roots >...
CGCGCCTCCGCGCCCTGGTGGAGCCGCGCGCGCGTTCCTTTCTTCACGGCGAGCGTCACGTGCACGCCGTTGTCCCCGGGGCGGAGATCGATGTGCTTCACGATCCCCACCGGCACGCCGTTCAGGCGGACCACCGCGCCCTCTTCCAGTCCGCCGACGCTCTCGAACCGGAGCGTGATCTTCTCCCGGCTCGATAGCGAGAGCGCGCTCGACTGGAACGTGGCCCAGAGCAGGAGACCGGCCGCGAGCAGAACCAGGATTCCGATCTGGAGCTCCATGAAGGGGACCTTGCCGGTGCGCTTCACGTCATCCCTCCGTCAAATGGGGGCGCCGGGAGCCGGTCGGGCTCCCGCGCCAGGAACGAACTGCCGTCCGGCGGCGTCGACCGCCTTCCGAAACGGAGCCAGGAATTCGCGGATGAAGGGCGCGTTGTCGGTCGCCAGCTGAACCGGCGTTCCGTCGAACGCGACCCGGCCTTCGTTCAACACGGTGATGTCGTTTCCCACCTTGAACGCATCGGCAATGTCGTGCGTCACCATGATCGAGGTCTTGCCCATGGTATCGCGCAAACGCACGATGAGGTCGGTGATTCGCTCGGCGCTCTGCGGGTCGAGCCCCGTGGTCGGCTCGTCGTAGAGGAGGATGATGGGGTCGCGCGCGGCCAGGGCCCGTGCGATCGCCACGCGGCGCTGCATTCCGCCCGAGAGCTGGTCCGGCATCCGGTCGATCAGCTCGGGGTCGAGTCCCACCAGGGACAGGTGCGATCGCACGCTTTGCTCCAGCTCGTCTTCGGACGGACGCCCGTGCTCCAAGAGGGAGAAGGCGATGTTCTCGCCCACCGTCATCGAGTCGAAGAGGGCGCCTTGCTGAAACACCATCCCCATGCGCTGTCGGATGCCGCGCATCGCCTCCTCGTCGACCTGCGTCAGGTCGCTCCCGTTGACCCGGATCGAACCCGAGTCGGGTTGGACGAGCCCGAGGAGGAGCCGGAGGATCGTGCTCTTGCCCGACCCCGAGGGTCCCAGGATCACCTTCGTGCGGCCCGGCTCGACCCGGAATGAGATGTCCCGGAGGATCGGCCGGCCGTCGATCGAGTAGTTCACGTTCGAGAACTGGATCATCGCCTCATCGCCTCGTGGGCCTCATCGCCCTACCATCCCAGCAGTTTGAAGATGAGCCGCGTGCAGATGCCGTCCACCACGAGAATCCCCACCGACGAGATCACGACCGATTGGGTCGTCGCCACGCCCACGCCCTTCGCGCCGCCCTCGGACCGGAAGCCCCGCCAGCAGGCGACGATCACGATCAGGATCGCGAACGTGAACGGCTTGATCATCCCCACCAGGAGGTTCTTCGGCGTCAGGAACTTGAGAACCCCGAGATAATACGACTCGATGGGGAGATGGTACTGGACCCCCACGAAACCGCCGCCGATCACCGCGAGCGCATCCCCGATGATCGTGAGCGCCGGAAGCGCGATCACGAGCGCGAAGAGGCGCGGCGCGACGAGTCGCTTCATCGGGTCCGAGCCGAACGCGACCAGCGCGTCGAGCTGGTCGCTCGAGCGCATCGCGCCGATCTCGGCGGTGATGCCGGCCGACATCCGCGAGGCGACCACCATCCCCGTGAGCACCGGCCCCAGCGCCCGCACCGACGAGATCACCATGAAGTGCCCCAGCTCGCTCTTCGCCCCCGTATTCGCCAGCTCGCGCACCAGCTGGATCGCGAGGGCCTGGCCCGCCACGAGCGAGGAGACCAAGACGATCAAGAGCGAGCCGATCGTCGCGAAGTGGAGCTGCGTCAGGAATTCGCTGCCGTAGAACGGCCGCGAGAAGCAGGCCCGGATCGAGGAGGCCGCGAAAAGCGAGAGGTCCTGAACCACCTCGATCGACCGGCGGAGCCGTTCGACGAGCGCGGCGATCACATCCACGACGTGACGCGACCGGCCGGGAGGAGCCTCAGGAGTCCTTCGGCTTCGTGCCGAAGACGTGGTCCCAGAGCGGGCTGCTCACGCCGAACCGGTCGTCGGGCGTCTTGAAGTGGTGGAGGAGGTGATAGCGCTTCAGGTGCTTGAGGAATCCCCACTTCATGGAGAGATGGTGCTCCGCGTAGTGGAGCATGTCGTACATGAGATAGCCCGTGACGAAGCCCGCGAAGAGCGGACCGATCCAGCGCGGCGCCCCGAATAGGGTTCCCACGATGACGTGGAAGAGGCCGTAGAAGAGGAACGCCAGCGGGATGCTCAAGATCGGCGGCATGACGAGTCGCGTCTTGCATTGGGGCTGTTCGTGATGCACGCCGTGGATCAGGTACCACACCCACTTGGCCCGGGGGTGCGACGGCTCGTAATGGAAGAGGTAGCGGTGGAGCATGTACTCGGCGAACGTCCAGACGAGTATGCCGCCGACATATCCGCCGAGGATGGGCCAAATCGATTCGCCCGCGCTTCGCGACAGGATGGCGCCGCCGAGGAAGTAGAGGACCACCGGCACGAACAATGCGAGCACCACCGCCGGATGAATGTGCGTGAAGAACTCGAGGGCATCCGACTTGAAGAGCCGAATCGGCTCCTCGTCGTGGTTGATCGGCAAATTGCCGTAGTTGGCTTTGGCCATGGCGTTGCGTCCTCCATTCCAGGACGGCGCGCGCCCCTCCAAGGGCGCTCTCCGACCTGACCGGGGATGATACGGGCCACGCGAGACGCCGGTCAACTGCGTACCCCGGATGGCTGTATCCCGCCCACGGGACCGGCTATCATCCGGGAATGATCGACCTGCCGGCGTTTCGGGTGAACGAAATCTTTCTGTCCATCCAAGGGGAGGGGGTCCACGTGGGGGAACGGACCGTGTTCGTCCGCTTCTACGGGTGCCCCCTTAGGTGCGTCTGGTGCGACCAGCCCGAGGCCCTGACGACATCCGGAGTGGGGAAATTCGAGACCCTGGCGCCCCAAACGGTGCTCGAGCGGACGCTCGGATTCCCGGTGGTCCGGCGGCTGTGCCTGACCGGCGGGGAGCCCGTGATTGCCCCCGAGGCGTCCCTGACCTGGCTGTTGGACCGCGTTCGAGAGGCCGGCTGGTGGACGTCGATCGAGACGAGCGGCGCCCGGGTTGTGGAGGCTCTGTTCGACCGGATCGATTTCTGGACCGTGTCGCCGAAGGGCGAGAGCGCCCGGACCTTCGAGGGCGATCTCGTGGCGGCGCAGGCTCCGGCGCTGCGCCGGTTGGCCGAGGCGGTTCCCGAGGCGCGCCGCCAGTTCAAGTTCGTGATCCAATCGAAGGGCGACGTCGAGGATGCCGTTCGCGTGCTGGAAGCGGTCGGGCACCGGGGGGCGGTGGTGTTGCAGCCCGAGCACGGGAGCGGCGACGGTCGGCGCGTGTTCGAGTGGTGGCCCTGGGAGCGCTATCCGGAGGCGAGGATCATTCCGCAAACGCACAAGACCGTGGGGCTCCATTGAGAGCTTGGGCGTTGGGGGCAAGGGCGTGAAGGTAAAGCTGACCCGCGATTTCACGTTCGAGGCCGCGCATCATCTCCCGCGCGCGCCCGAGGGACACAAATGCCGCCGGCTCCACGGGCACTCGTTTCGGGTGGAGGTCACCGTGGCGGGCGCGGTAGATCCGGCGACCGGGTGGTTCGTGGATTACGCGGTGATCCGCGACGCCATGGAGCCGATTCGCGCCCAGTTGGACCACTATTGCCTGAACGACATCGCCGGCCTCGAGAATCCAACTTCGGAGTTGTTGGCGGGATGGATCTGGGAGCGGCTCAAGCCGCGCCTTCCTTCGCTCGCGCGCCTCGTGATCCACGAGACGTGCGAGGCGCGCTGCGAGTACGAAGGAGCGTGACGCCCCCTCGGGAGCGAGTGAAGCGGGCGGCACCCAGGGCGCCGGCCGGGCCAAAGCCGCGGAAGCCCGCGTCCGTCGGCTACTCGGGGACACCGCTGCCGCAAAAGCTCGGCTTCAAGGAGGGGACGCAGGCGGCCGTCGCCGGCGCGCCCGACGGACTCAAGCGGTTGCTCGGCGCGCTCCCTAAAGGCGCGACGCTCGCGGCGCCTGCCTCCGCCGTGCTCGATCTGGGGGTTCTCTTCGCCACGCGCGCCGTCGACCTGCGCCGCGCCGTTCCGATCTGGATCCACCGGCTGAAGCCCGCCGGGATGCTCTGGATCGCGTGGCCGAAGAAGGCGTCCGGCGCCGAAACCGATCTGACCGAGGACGTGGTCCGGCTGGTCGGACTTCAGGGGGGACTGGTCGACGTGAAGGTCTGCGCGATCGACGCCACCTGGTCCGGGCTCAAGTTCGTGCGGCGGTTGCGGGACCGGTAGTTGGCCCGTCGGCGAACGGGCGGGCGCAGCGGCCCTCGCTGGACCCCGGGAACCTCGCGGCGTAAGCCCAGCCACCCACGTATTCGCCGCCCGGGGTTGGTTACAGTTTTAGGCCACAAACTTGCGATTTCTGCAATTTTGTGGCCTTAAAGTGTAACCGGGACCCCGCGAGGAAGTATTGCCGGTGCCCGGATGGGGGCCGGGTTCCTCGAGACGCCTCCCGAGACCCGGGCCACGGCCACGGCTACGGCGCCGGCGGAGGCGCGAATTCCGGTGCGGCGCGCTGGATCGGCGTGAGCGCCACGCGCGCGGCGACCCGCTCCGCGTCCTCCACGAGAGCCCCCACCGAGACGCCCCGGTAGCCGTTCCCCGTCAAAAACAGTCCTGGTAGCGTGCCGAGCCGCTGCTCCAATTCCGCCATCAGCGCGACGTGGCCCACCGCGTATTGCGGAATCGCCGATTCCTGCCGGATGACCCACGTCTGCTCGGGACCGCTCGCCAGGCCGTGCGTCCCATCCAGAGCCTTCATCGCGAGCGCGATGAGATCGGCGTCGCTCCTCGTGATGAGATCGGGCCGGTCGGCGCCGCCGATCATCACGCGGGCGAGAACCCGACCCTCGGGTGCCCGACCGGGGAAGAGATTCGTCTCGAACAATGCGCCCAGGATCTCAACTTTCTCGCCGGGAGCCACCAGATAGCCGTACCCGTCGGGTGGCTTCCGGAACGCCTCGGGGCGAAATGCGAGCGCGGCCACCGCGAGGCCGACGGATTCGATCGTCGCGATCTTGCGCGCGATCTCGACGTCGAGGTCGCGGAGGAGCGCGGCCGTGGCGCGCGGCGGCGTCGCAAGCACCACCGCGTCGGCCTGGAGCCGCTCGCCGCTCGCGAGGTGGAGCATGTAGCCGCCGAACTCGAGGCGTGCGATCGAGAGGAGGGGCGCGTTCAGGCGCACGGAGGGTCCGAGCGTGGCCGCGAGCGCGTCGACGAGCGAGGCAAGGCCACGCTCCAACGACCAGAGCGCCCGCCCCGTCGGCGTGCCGCGGGGCGCCCGAGGACCGCCAGCGCCGCTACCGCCGCGCTTCGATCCGCGCATCATCGCGAAGAGAAGCGATCGGTGCTCCCGTTCCATCGCGCGCATGACCGGGAACGCCGCGTCGACGGAGAGCTTGCGTGCGTCGCCGGCGAAGATGCCGCGCACGGCGCTCCCGATCAGGACGCGCGCCGCCTCCTGGCCGATGTGGCGCGCCGCGAAGTCGTGCACGCTTTCCTCGCGCGTCCCGCGGCGCGCGAAGAGCGGCTCGGCCGCGACGCGGATCCGCGAGCGCTCGGACAGGCCGCCGAAGCCGAACAACGCGAGTGGGCTCATGGGGAGGCGGTGAAGGTGGCCGCCCTGGAGGATATAGCGCCGGGCCGCGTCGTCCCGCGCGAGCACGCGCTCGTCGGCGAGCCCCAGCGCATCGGCGAGGCGCCACGCCGCGCCGTCGACGCCCTGGATTCCGTTCGCCGCCCACTCGATCCGGTAGCCGTCCTCGTGGGTCGTCCGGATCCGGCCGCCCGGGCGGGGGCCCGCCTCGAGCAACGTCAGGTCGAGCGCGTCGGCGCGCCGCGCCGCCTCGCGACGAAGCGCGAATCCCGTGGCCAACCCTGCAATTCCCGCCCCGACGATGACGACCCGCATGGGCGGGAGTCTACCTCATCGTCAACGCGCGCTGAGTTCGACTCGCTGATCGCCGCGGGCCGGCGTTGACCCAGGCGCCGCGACGCCAGCCGCCGCCGCCCGCAACCGCGGCTCCACGATGTCCGTGAGCGCGTCCAAGAACGGCGGATAATCGTTCAGCCCCTCCGGCCGCATGAAATTCACGATCCCCGCCTTCTTCGCCTGATCGCCGTAGAGCATGTCCACCTCGTAGAGCGTCTCGATGTGGTCGGAGACGAACGAGACGGGGACGACGCAGACGTCTTTCACGCCCTGCGCCGCGAGCTGATCGATGACCTGATCGGTGCTCGGCCGGATCCACTCGACCGGGCCCACGCGACTTTGGTACGCGAGCACGTGCGGTAACGCGGGGAGCCGCGCGAGCACACCTTCGATCGTCGCCTCGATGTGGCCGACGTAGGGATCGCCGTCGTCGATGAAGTGCTTCGGCAGGCCGTGCGCGGAGAAGAGGAGCATCGGCTTCACGCCCTCGGGGAACTTCGCGAGCGCTTCCCGCACCCGCCCGGCCAGGGCGTCCAGGTACGAGGGGTGGTCGTACCACGTGTCGATCCGCTCGAGCGGAAGGCGTGTGCCGCGCCGCTTCATCACGCGGATCAGCTCCGCGGCGCTCGAGCCGGTCGTGGCCATGGAGTAGTGCGGGTAGAGCGTGAACGCCAGAAGCCGATCGCAGCCCAGCGCCTCGAGCCGGTCGAGCGCCGCGTTCGAGTCGGGGTCCCAGTAGCGCATGCAAAGCGCGTACTCGACGTCGTGCCCCCGCTCGCGCAGCCGCTTCACCATTCCCTCGCCCTGGCGCGTGCTCCAGAAGACGATCGGAGAGCCACCGCCGATCCGGGCGTAGTTTTCCTGCACCTCCTTCGTGCGGGAGTAGGCGATCATCCGGCCGATGAACCACTGGCCGAGCGGGCCGCCCGGCAAGCGGATGATCTCGCGATCGCTGAACAATCGCGTCAGGAAGGGGCGGACGGCTTCGAGGCGGTCGGGCCCGCCGAGATTCATCAACAGGATGCCGGTTTTCAAACCGTGCGCGAGAAGATCGGCTTCTCCGCGCCCTCCTTCGCTTTCAAGTAGGCGTCGAATGCCATGCAGACGTTCCGAACGAAGAGTTGCCCCGCGGGCGTGACGTCGATCGAGCGCGCGTCGCGCCGGACGAACCCGTGCGTCGCCGGCCCGTCGTCCAGCTCGCGCAGGGAGTCCGCGAAGTAGGACGCGAAGTCGATGCCGTGTCGCCGCTCGATCCCGCCGATATCCACGTGGAAGTTGCACATCAACTCTTGGATCACGTCGCGGCGGATCTCGTCGTCCTTGCTTCGCTCGAACCCGCGCTCGATCGGCGGGAGACCGCGATCCAACGCGTCGTGATAGCGATTCAGCTTCTTCGTGTTCTGCGCGAAGGCGCCGCCCAGGTCGCCGATCGCGGAGACCCCGAGGCCCACGTAGTCGCGCGCCGGATGCGTCGAGTAGCCCATGAAGTTCCGGAACAACGTCCGCTCGCGCGCGGCCACCGCGAGCGAGTCGCCCTTCAGCGCGAAGTGGTCCATCCCGATCTGCTGGTAGCCGGCGCCGAGGAACAATTCGTGCGCGATGCCGAATAGCTCGAGCTTCACGTCGCGGGGCGGCAGGTCCTCCAACCGGATCGCCTTCTGGTGCGCCTTGATCCACGGGACGAACGCGTAGGAGTAGACCGCCACCCGGTCGGGCCGCAGCTCCAGTGCGTGCTCGATCGTGGTGCGGAACGATTCCGGCGTCTGGTGCGGCAGCCCGTAGATGAAGTCGAAGTTGATCGACTCCATCCCGAGCGAGCGCATGTAGCGATGCAGGTCGCGCGTCTCTTCCAGCGTCTGCCGGCGATTCACCGCCTCCTGCACCGTGGGATCGAAGTCCTGGACACCCATCGAGATCCGGTTGAAGCCCAACTCGCGCAACAAATCCACCTGCGCATGGGTCGTGACGCGCGGATCGACCTCGATCGCGATCTCCGCGCCGGGGTCGAACGTGAAGCGGGCCGCGATCGCGTCCCAGACGCGGCGCATCTGCTCCACCGTGAGGTAGGTCGGCGTGCCGCCGCCCCAGTGGTACTGGACGAGGCGCGTCCTGCCGCCGAGGCGATCGGCCACGAGGTTCACCTCGCGCACCAGATCGTCCAGGTACGCGTCGGCCACGCCCGGTTTCTGCGTGATGATCACGTTGCAGCCGCAGAACGTGCAGCGCTCGCGGCAGAAGGGAAGGTGGACGTAGAGCGAGAGCGGCTCGCCCGGCGTGCGCGCCGCTTCGTCGAGCTTCGCGAGGTAGCGCTCCGCGCCGAAGCCCTCGTGGAACTCGACGGCGGTCGGGTAGGACGTGTAGCGCGGTCCGGGGCGGTCGTACTTCGCGAGCAGCTCGGCCGTCAGGCGCGCGCCGTGCGGCACGCCGCCCCCGTCCGATTTCTTCGCGCCGCCCTGCGTCACGGAAGTCCTCCCGCCGCCTGGAAGCGCCGCACCGTCTGCACCAGCAATTGCACCGCCTCGACCGGCGTCGAAGGCCAGATGCCGTGCCCGAGGTTGAAGATGAAGCCGGGACGGCCGGCGTTCTCGCGCAGGATCGTCTCCGTCCGCACCACGATCTCCTCCGGCGGTCCCACGAGGACCGCGGGATCCAGGTTGCCCTGCACGCCCTGTGAGCTGCCCAGGATCGCTCGCGCCTGAGGGATCGAGACGCGATAGTCGAGCCCGAAGACGTTGGCGTCGATCTCGCGCAGCGCCTCGAGGTGTCCCACCGAGGGCGCGAGCGCGAAGTAAATGGTCGGGGTGTTCTTCGGCAACTCCCGGAGCACGCGATCGGCCGCGGCCGCCGCGGTGCTCGCGAATTCGCCGGGCGGGAGCCAGCCCGCCTGCGTGTCAAAGAGCATCACCGCGTCGACACCGGCGCCGATCTGCGCCTTCAAGTAGTCGATCGTGGCGTCGCAGAGAATGTCGATCAATCGCGCGAACCACTCGGGGTCGCGCGAGAGGAAGGCGCGCGTGCGCTGGAGATCCTTGGGACCGCCTCCGGACTCGATCAGGTAGGACGCCACCGTGAAGGGCGCGCCCGCAAAACCGATCAGCGGTACCCGGCCGGCCAAGCGCTCCCGCACCGCGCGGATCACCGGCTTCACGTGGGGCACCGAGATCTCGGCGCCTTGCCACTTCAAGCGGGCCAGGTCCTCGCGACGCTCGATGTGGAATTCCAAGACGGGCCCCGGATTGAACGTCACGGGCACGCCGAGCCCGATCACTGGAATCAGGATGTCCGAGAAAAGGATCGCGGCGTCGAATCCGTAGCGGTCGATCGGCTGCGCCGTCACCTCCGCACACAGCTCGGGCACGCGGCAGACGTCCAGGAACGAGTGCTTCTCTCGGATTGCGCGGTACTCGGGCAGATACCGTCCCGCCTGCCGCATGATCCAGATCGGCGTCTCGGTGATGGGCTCGTTCCGGCAGGCGCGAAGGAACGTGAACGCAGGGGCAAGTTGGGTCATCGGAGTCCCTCCATGGCTTCGTCCGCCGCCTCGAGCGTGCGGTCGATCTCCTCGTCGCCGTGGACGTCGGAGAGGAATGCGGCCTCGAACGGGGAAGGGGGGAGGTAGATTCCGCGCTCCAGCATACCGTGGAAAAAGCGCGCGTACTTGTCGCGATCGGCCGCGCGCACGTCCGCCATCGTCGCGACGCGGGCGGGCCCGAAGAAAAGCGTCCACATGGAACCAACGGCATTCACCGCGCCTGGAATCCCGCGGCGGGTCAGGATCTCGCGCAATCCGGCCGCGAGCAAACCGGTTCGCGCCTCCACGCGGCGGAAGATCGCGGGATCGCGCTCCAGCGCCTCGAGGGTCGCGATGCCCGCGGCCATCGAGAGGGGGTTCCCCGAGTAGGTGCCCGCCTGATAGACCGGTCCCTCGGGCGCGACGCGCGCCATCAAGTCCGCGCGGCCCCCGAAGGCCGCGGCGGGGAGGCCGCCGCCGATCACCTTGCCCAGCGCGACGAGGTCGGGGCGAACGCCGTACCGCTCCGCCGCGCCGCCGCGCGCGACGCGGAACCCGCTCATCACCTCGTCGAAGATCAAGACCGCGCCGTGCCGATCGCAGAGCGCGCGGAGCCCCGGCAGGAAGTCAGCCGAGGGCGGCAGCACACCGTAGTTTCCGACGACCGGCTCCACGATCACCGCGGCGATCGCATCCGGCTCGCGCTCGAAGTGCGCCGCGACGGACCCGAGGTCGTTGAACGCCGCGATCCGCGCCTCGGCCGCCGTGGACTCCGGCACGCCGGGCGAGTCGGGCGTGCCGAGCGTCGCCAGCCCCGACCCCGCCTTCATCAAGAAGGGATCGGCGTGGCCGTGGTAACACCCGTCCAGTTTCACGTAGGCGCTCCGCCCGGTGGCGGCGCGCGCCACGCGGAGCGCGCTCATCGTCGCTTCGGTCCCGGTCGAGACGAAACGCAGCCGTTCGGCGGCGGGGTAGAAGCGCCGCACGCGCTCGGCCAGCTCCACCTCGAGCCGCGTGCTCGCGCCGTAGAGCGTGCCCGCCCGGGCCTGACGCTCCACCGCCTTCACGACGTCGGGGTGCGCGTGGCCGAGGAGCAACGGTCCCCAGCCGAGGACGTAGTCGAGGAGGCGGTTCCCGTCCTCGTCGGTCAGATAGGCGCCCGCCGCCGACGCGATGAAGCGCGGCGTCCCGCCCACCGCGCGAAACGCGCGCACGGGCGAATCGACGCCGCCGGGAAGGAGACCCGCGGCGCGTTGCATCAAGATCTCGCTCTCCCTCGTCTTTTGTATCGTCGAGATGGGGAGAGTCGGGCGTGTTTCGCTCACCGTCGCGTCCTCATGCCTCGCGCCGTTCCAAAACCGGCGCGATCTCCTTCGCGAAGTAGGTCAGGATCACGTCGGCGCCGGCGCGCCGGATCGACGTCAGTGTCTCGAGCGCCGCGCGCTCGCCGTCCAGCCAGCCGTTTTGCGCCGCCGCCTTGATCATCGCGTACTCGCCCGAGACGTTGTACGCCGCGACCGGCACGCCAAAGCGCTCCTTCACGCGACGAATCACGTCGAGGTAGGGAAGCGCCGGCTTCACCATCACCATGTCCGCGCCTTCCTCCAGGTCGAGGGCCACTTCGCGCAACGCCTCCTCGGCGTTCGCGGGGTCCATCTGGTAGCCGCGCCGGTCGCCGAACTGGGGCGCCGACTCCGCGGCTTCCCGAAACGGGCCGTAGAACGCGCTCGCGTATTTGGCCGAGTACGCGACGATCGGGGTCTCCGCCCGTTCCGCCTCGTCCAGCGCGCGGCGGATCACGCCGATTCGCCCGTCCATCATGTCGCTCGGCGCGATCAGATCCGCGCCGGCCTCGGCGTAGGCGACGGCCGCGCGTGCCAGCAAAGGAAGCGTGCGGTCGTTGTCCACGCGGTCGCCGTTCAGAACGCCGCAGTGTCCGTGATCCGTGTACTCGCAGAGGCAGACGTCCGCCCAGATCAGGAGGTCCGGCGTCGCCTTCTTGAGCGCGCGAATCGCCTTCGGCACGATGCCGTTCGCGGCGTACGCCTCTCGGCCTTCGGCGTCCTTGGATGCGGGGAGCCCGAAGAGGATGACGCCGCCCACGCCGAGCGCGGCCAGCGCCTCCGCGTCGCGCGTCGCCTCGTCCACCGAGACCTGCGCGTGGCCCGGCATCGAGGCGATGGGGCGGCGCGCGTTCTCACCGTGGCAGACGAAGAGCGGCGCGACCAGGTCTGCCGGCGTCAGCGCGGTCTCGCGGGCCATCGCACGGAGCGCGGGCGTGGCGCGGAGGCGCCGAAGGCGCGTCGCCGGGAAGGTCATCGCGGCACCATCGCCGCCGCCTTGAGCGCGCCCTTCACGCACTCCGTGAACGGCTCGCACGGCTCGCCCATCGGGCGAAGCGCCTGGTGGTAGCCCCACTTGAGGAGCGTCTGGTACGTCGTCTGGCCTCGCGCGATCACGGTGGCGCGATCGTGGAGCGCCTCCGACACGGCCGGAGCCAGCGATCGTTCCAGGCCCGCCACGCCAGAGGGGCTGTAGAAGGCGACCACGCACGGCCGCTCCGCCTCGAGCACGTCCGTCAACGGCGACACGTCGCACCCGACGTATTCGGTTCGATACACCTCGAAGCGGTCGACCGAGATCCCGGCGCCCGCGAGGGCATCCGGCAATTCGGTCAACGCGCGATCCCCGTGGAGGAACGCGACGCGCTTGATCCCAGACTGCGGCGCCATTCCGATCAACTGGGTCGCGAGATTCAGGGCGCCCACCGCCTCCCGCGGCACGGTGACCGCGATTCCCTCGGAGGCGATGGGCGCCGCGCTGTCCGGGCCGACGGCGAAGAGCGGGAGCCGCGCCAGGGCGTCGTGCATCTCCGGAAGCGCCGCCTCGGCGAGGACGGTGGCGGCCCTGCGGCTCGTCCACGCGAGCGCGGTCCCCTCGGGCGCCCCCGGAAGCCAGCTCAGAAGCTCGTTCACCTGGCTGCCCGGCAGCGTCTCGAAGAGGCGAAGCCGCGCGACCTCGTACCCCATCTCCTCCGCGGCCTCGGCGAGCGCGTCATCCGCGGCATCCATCCGCGTGATCGCGAAGAGCGGCTTCCGGCCGGTTGCCGCCGACGCCGCGCTCGCGCCGGCGCGTGCTTTCTCGTTCCTCATGGAAACACCTCATCGCTTCGCACCACGGCCAGAATTTCCTGGGCCCCATGCGCCAAGAGCGCCGCGCCGAGCGAGCGGCCGAGCGCTTCGGGTGCCTCGACCGGCCCCTCGGCGTTGCGCCGCATGGTCGGGCGTCCCGACGGGTGCCCGACGAACCCGGTCAGAGAGAGGCGTCCCTTGTCGGCGCGGGCCCGCGCGCCGATCGGCACGAGGCAACCGCCGCCCAGGCTCGCGAGCATCTCCCGCTCGGCGGTGACCTCCGCGGCGGACGCCTCGTCGTGGAGCTTCCCGATCGCGGCCGCGGCGCGGGCGTCGTCGTCTCGAATCTGGATCGCCAGAACGCCCTGGCCCGGCGCCGGAAGCATTACCGATTCGTCGAGCACCTCGGTCGCTCGGGCGAGCAGGTTCAAACGGATCAACCCCGCCGCGGCGACGACGATCGCATCGAATTTGCCCTCCTCCATCCGCGCGATCCGGGTCGGGACGTTGCCGCGCATGTCCGTGATCACGAGATCCGGCCGGCGCGCCAGGAGTTGCGAGCGCCGCCGCAGGGAAGAGGTGCCGATCCGGGACCCCTTCGGCAGCTCCGCCAGCTTGGCGCCGCTCTGGGAGATCAGCGCGTCGCGCGGATCCTCGCGCTTCAGGAGCGCGGCGACGCGAAGCCCCGGCGTGATCTCGGTGGGGAGGTCCTTCAGCGAATGGACCGCGAGGTCGATCCGTCCCAGCAACAACGCCTCCTCGATCTCCTTCGTGAAGATGCCCTTCCCACCGAACCGACGCAGAGAGGCCATCGGGCTTCGATCGCCCAGCGTCTCGATCACCTCGAGCTCGTTCTCCTCGGCGCCCGGCAAGAGCGAGCGGACGAGTCCGCTCTGCGCCAGCGCGAGGGCGCTACCGCGGGTTCCGATCCGCATTCCCGTCGCCCTCCGCCCCGGCCTCCGCGTCGCCCTCGGGCGACGCGCTCCCCTCGATCCCGAACAAGTCGCGGATCGCGTCGATGCGCGCGATCCCGTCGGCATTCTCCTCGCCCGACCGCGTGAGCCGCGTCGTGGGACGATGGAGCAGCTTCTGCACGATGCCGTGCACGAGCTGGTCCAGCGCCGCCTGGTCCTCGGGGCGGAAGCGCCCCTTGTGCCGCTCCATCTCTTCCCGCGCCACCTGCTCGAAGTGACTCCGGAACGCCGCGACCGTCGGCTTCAACGCGAGCGACCGGTGCCAGCGGAGGAAGCGGGCCAGCTCCTCCTCGATGATCGCCTCCACCTTCGGCACCTCGGCGTGCCGCTGCGCCAGCGACTGCGCCACCATCATGCCCAAGGCGTCCAGGTCGTGGAGGAACACGTTCGGCAAGCGCGCGATCGATGGCTCGACGTCGCGCGGCACGGCCAGGTCGAGGAAGAGGAGCGGGCGATTCTTCCGAACGCGCATCGCGTTTCGGACCGCGGCCTCGTGGATGATCGTCGCGGGCGACGCGGTCGCGCTCACGACGACGTCGGCGCCCGCGAGCACGACCGGGATCGCCTCGAGCGTGACGACGCGCGCGCCGATCGTGGCCGCGAAGGCGTCCGCCCGCTCCCGGCTCCGATTCGCGACCATGAACTGCGTGACGCCCGCCTCGTGGAAGTGCCGCGCCGCGAGCGACGCCATCTCGCCCGCGCCCACGATCAGGACCCGCTTGTCGGCGAGCGACCCGAGCACCTTCGCCGCGAGATTCACGCCCGCGTAGGCGCTCGACACGGGGCCCCGTCCGACCAACGTCTCCGTCCGCGCGCGCTTCGCCGAGCGGAGCGCCGCGTCCAAGAGCCGCTCGATCACCGGGCCCGAGCCGCCGAGCTTCACCGCCAGGGAAAGCGCGTCCTTCACCTGGCCCGTGATCTGCGGCTCGCCCAAGACCTGCGAATCGAGGCCGCACGCCACGCGGAAGAGGTGCCGAACCGAGTCGGGCTCGCGGTACGTGTAGAGGAATCGACCCTCCTTGCCCGTGAGGTCCATCCCCTTGATCTCGCGCAAGAGCGACGCGACGAACTGCTGCGGGTTCTCGATCGTCGCGCCCCGCGCGTAGACCTCCGTGCGGTTGCAGGTCGAGAGGATGAGCGTCTCGGTGGCGCCGCCCCGCTCGCGCAACGCGTGGATCGCGCGCCCCACCTCATCGTCGTCCAGCACCAACGCATCCCGCACCGAGAGCGGAGACGTCTCGTGGTTCAGGCCGACGCAGAAGAGGTCGAGCGTGTTGGGCGGGGCGGCCATCGTGCTCACCGGAACGTATGGAATGAATGGAGGAAGACGTCGGTCGCGAAGCGCGACAAGAGGAGCGTCGTGAAGCCGGCGAGCGACGCGTAGACCGCGCGCGGACCGCGCCAGCCGAGCCGGTAGTAGGCGAGGACCGCGAAGCCGAGCACGAGCCACGCGCCGACCGTGAACCACGTCTTCGGGTCGGCCAGAAGCGAGACGCCGACCAGCCGCGCCCATCCGACGCCCATCACGATCGCGAGCCCGAGGAGGAGAAGCCCCGCGCCCGCCGCGCTCACGTTCATCCGCCCGAGCGTTTCCAGCGGCGGCATCCGCCGAAAGAAGAACGTCATCCGGTTCGCCTTGATGTCGCGATAGAGGAGCAGGAACAGGATTCCGTAGATCGCCGAGACCGCGAAGGCGCCGTAGCCCAAGACCGCGGTGAGCGTGTGGAGCTCGAACCAGATCGGCTGGAGCTGCGGCTTCAGCGTGGGCGCGGTCGCGCCGTACGCCGAGGAGACGATCTGGATCAGGAGCACGAGCGGCAGGACGAAGATGCCCGTGGTCCGGATTCCTTGGCGGAGTTCGAGATACAAATACACCGCGGCCAGGGAGAGCCCGGTCGCGGAGAGGAAGTCGTAGATGGACGTGAGCGGCAGGTGCCCCTCCGCGACGCCGCGCGAAGTCAGGTAGAGAAGGTGCGTCACGACCGCGGCGCGGAGGAGGATGGGCGCCCAGTGGTGGCCGAACGATTCCTCGTCCGGGCCCGGCTCGGCCGTGTAGATGCGGACGTAACCCGCTACGGCAAGGCCATATAGGACCGGAAGCAGTGTTGTGAGCAGTGGAATGAGTGCGGACATGCGCGGGTGACCGGCCTCCCCGACCGGACCATCATTGTCGCCCGGACGGGGGGCGGTTTCAAGGAGCCGTTAGGCCCCTGCGGGGCGCGACGTTAGATCCAGTCGGCGTTCGGCGCCTTCTTCCCGAGGAGGCGGAGCATCGCCTGGATCTGCCCCTGGTGACGAAGCTCGTGCGTGAAGACGTGCGTCAGGATCTGCTCGACCGTGAAGTTCACCTCGGTGCCGTCCAACTGCTTTCCGCTGCGCAACTCTTGCAGCCCGCCCGGAACGAACGCCGCGAGGACCCGCTTCGTGGCGGTGGCGACCTTCTCGCCCCGCGCCCGCGCCAGGGCCGGCGTGGCGTAGCGCTTCGCGACCTCCGGCTCCTCGAGCGAGGTCCAGGCCCGGCCCTCGATGTCGGCCGCGACCCACGAATCCTCCACCTCGATGATGTGCGCCATCAGGTTTCGGAGCGACTTCCACGAGAAGGGGAATTCCCGCGTCCACTCTTCCGGCGTCAGCTCCTCGCATGCGTCGAGCAGCCGGCCGCGAGCGGCCCACGTCGCCGCAAAATAATCGTTCAGGTTCATGCGACCCCCCGTTGGGCATCGGGCCGTCGTTTCCCCCAGGGCGGCCCACGCACGTATATATTCCAGCAGAGATGCGACCCGAACGCCAACACTCCGAGTACCCCGGACGGCCCGAAATCGCCGAAATCGCCCGGGACGTGGTCGCCTGCGAGCGGTGCCCCCGCCTCCGGGCCCACTGCACCGAGGTGGCCCGGACCAAGCGGGCCGCGTACCGTGACCAGGAGTACTGGGGGCGCCCCGTCCCCGGTTTCGGCGACCCCGACGCGTGGCTCCTGATCGTGGGGCTCGCCCCGGGCGCCCACGGGAGCAACCGGACCGGCCGCATGTTCACCGGCGACCGCTCGGGGGAGTGGCTCTACGGCGAACTCTTCCGGCAGGGTTTGTCGAACCGCGCGGACGCCGTGTCGCGCGACGACGGCCTCGCGCTGGACGGCGTCTACATCACGGCGGCGGCCCGCTGCGCGCCGCCCGACAACAAGCCGTCGCTCGCGGAACTCGACCACTGCCGCGAGTACCTCGTGCGCGAAATGCAGGCGCTTCGCGGCGTGCGCGTCCGGCTCGCGCTGGGCCGCGTCGGCTTCGACGCGATCCTCCGCGCGCGGCGCGCGCTCGGACTCCCCGACGTGGCGCCGCGGCCCGCGTTCGGCCACGCCGCCGCAGCCGCGCTGCCCGAGGGCGGATGGCTCCTCGCGTCGTATCATCCGAGCCAGCAAAACACGAGCACCGGCGTCTTGACCGCGGCGATGTGGCGGGACGCATTCGTAACGGCCAAGCGTCTCCGCGATCGGGTATAGTCGACGCATGACCGTGCTCTTCCTCTGCCGGCAAAATGCCGGCCGGAGCCAGATGGCGCAGGCCTTCTTCGAGAAGGCCGCCCCCGAGCATGTCGCGCTCTCCGGCGGCTCGAGTCCGGCCGCGCGCGTGCATCCGGAAGTCGTGGCCGCGATGCGCGAGATCGGGTTCGATCTCTCGGGGAGGACCCCCGCGAAAGTGGACGCCGCGATGCTCGCGAAGGCCGATCACGTCGTCTCGATGGGTTGCGACGACCCGGCCGTGTGCGACTATCCGGGCCGGAAGGTCGAGGACTGGGGCATTCCTGACCCGTCGGGGAAGCCCGTCGAGGAAGTGCGCGCGATCCGCGACCTGCTTCGCGCGAAGGTGAACGAGTTGGCGGAGCGGCTCCGCTCCGCCGCGGCGCCGCAGGGCTCCGCCAACCCGGCCCGGTAATCCCCGATGCGCGCCGTCCTGCTCCGGAAACCGGGGCCGCCACAGAGCCTTCGTATCGACGAGGTCGCCGATCCGACGCCCGGCCCGGGCGAAGTCCTGATCCAGGTTCGCGCGGCCGGCGTCAATTTCACGGACGTCCTCTCGCGGCAGGGCCTGAATCCCGAGGCGCTGAAGCCGCCCTTCATCCTGGGACACGAGTCGAGCGGAGACGTGCTCGCGCTGGGTCCGGGCCTGAACGGCGGCGGCGGGCCCGTCGGCGTGCGCGGCCTCGAGGTCGGGCAACGCGTGCTCGCCTATCACATGAGCGGCGGCTATGCCGAACGGATCACGGTCCCCGCCGAGCAGGTCTTTCCGATCCCCGACGCGCTCGCCTACCAGTGCGCGGTCGTCCTCCCGCTCAACTACGGCACGGCGTACATCGCGCTCTACCGAACCGGCGCGGTGGAACCCGGGATGCGCGTCTTCATCCATGCCGCCGCGGGCGGCGTCGGAATGGCGGCGGTCGACCTCTGCCGCCGCGAGGGACTCGAGATCACGGGCGGCGCCGGAACGCACCTCAAGCGCTCGCGCCTGATCGTCGAGGGCGTGAAGCACGTGGTCCAGTCGCGGCATCTGAGCATCCGCCGTCTCTCGAGGCGCGTCTACGGCGACCGCGGCTACGACATCATCCTCGATTCCGTCGGCGGTCCCACGATCAACGACGGACTCCGCGCGCTTCGGCCCGGCGGCCGCGTCGTGACGCTCGGCGTCGGCGGAATCTCGGGCAACGGCTTCCTCGGCGCGCTCCGCTACCTCCTTCGCGTGCCGCGCATGACGTTCATCGATCTCCTGAAGCCAAGCCTTGGCCTCTACGGCGTCAACATGCGGGAGATGCTGGCCAACCGCTCCCTGATGCGGAAGGTGCTCGAGGAGCTGCTCGCGATGGCCGCGGAGGGCGAGATCAATCCCCAGCCCGGGCGCGTGATGGCGCTCGCCGAGGCAGGGGAAGCGCACCGCCTGCTTCAGTCGCGCACGAACGTGGGGAAGATCGTGCTCCGGGTCCAGCCGTGAGCGCGACCGTGGGCGGGGCGATGACCCAAAACAAGAAGACGGTCGAGATCTACATGGAGGGATTTCGCCGGAGCGACCACGCGATGATCCTGGCCTGCCTGACCGACGACGTTGAGTGGGAGATGCCGGGCGGGTTCCACCTGGTCGGGAAGGAAGCCTTCGACAAGGAAATCGAGAACCCCGCGTTCGTCGGCAGCCCCACACTCGACATCACGCGCGTGACCGAAGAAAACGACGTCGTGGTGGCGGAAGGCGCGGCCCGCGCGAAGCGCGCGGACGGCGGACTCCTGAACGCGGTGTTCTGCGACGTGTTCCTGATGCGGGACGGGAAGATCCGGCGCCTGATTTCCTACGTGGTGGAGATCAAGTAGCGCCGGCCGGCATCACTTCGATGTCTTCTGCGCCGGCACCGCGTCGAAGAATTCGACGACCCCGGTTTCCAGGGAATACTCGGCGCCCACGATGAGAAGCCCCTCCTGCCGAATCAATTCCTCGAGCAACTTCGAGCCTTGGCGCAGCCGATCCACCGACGCGCGAATGTTGGCGCGCACCGCCGCGCGCACCAACGCGGGCGGGTCGTGCCGCAATTCCGTCGCGAGGAGCGGCTCGACCGAGGGGCGAACGCGATCGACGATCGAACGCAGATGCGGCGACTGGTGTTCGGCGGTCTGCTGCAGCTCTTCGATGGTCGCGAGGATCGCTCCGCACTGGGAATGGCCGAGGACCACCACGAGCCGGGTCTTGAACCGCGCCGCCGCGAACTCGATGCTCCCGATCTGAGAGGACGCGACGATGTTTCCGGCAACGCGGATGACGAAGAGGTCGCCCAGGCCCTGGTCGAAAATGATCTCCCCGGGCACGCGCGAGTCGGAGCAGCCGAGCACGATGGCGAAGGGCTCCTGGCCCGCCGCCACTTCGTTCCGACGCGCCTCGCTGTTCAGCGACTCATGGCTCCGATGGCCGGACGCGAAGCGGCGGTTGCCGTCGCGCAGGAGATCGAGCGCCTGATGTGCGGGGATCATGAGGCTTCGAGCCCCCGCCCGCTGTCTGGCTTTGTCGCCATACTTCAGAAACGGCCCTCCTGCTCGGGCAGGGACCAAACCGGATGCTTGAACCCCAGGTCCGTGAAGATCGCGCGTGCTTCCGCGACGCTCTTCTTCGTCCAATCGGGCCGAAGGTGCTCGCCGTACCAGCGCTTCGCCAGCTCGAGCACCTTCGTCACCGGCTGAACGTCGCCGCGCGGAATCCGATGCCGGGTGCTCCACTCGCCCACCTGCGCCTCGTCCCGAAAGACCAGCATCGTGCTGCACGTGTAGACAACATTATCCCACGCGCGGACCATCGGGACGGGGAAATGAACCACGAGGTCGGCCGGCGTCACGCGGCCGTTTTCCACGGTCAGTCGAACCCGCTCGCCCTCCGCTCCAAGCGTCGTCGTGACGACGCATCGGCCACCCACGAGCACGGCGATTCCGAGCGAGCACCACGCGCAGTTGCCCCACCACTTGCGCTCCCCGGACTCGACGACGAACGGGGTCGGGGCGAGCGAGAACGGATGGATGGCCCAAACGTCGTGCGTCCCGGGATGCAGGACGAGCCCGTGGGCTTCGGCGAGTTCCTCGAACGCGCGGTCCAACTCGGCGCGCGTGCAGATCAGGCGGGCCTGCAGTTCCTCGGGGGACGGGGCCGAGCCCCGGTCGATCAGAGCGTGGAGGATCTCATAGTGAAGTTGTCCCGACCGCATGGCGTGCCCCCGAAACCGCGAACCGCCGAATCCGCCCCTACAACACCACGACCGGCGCGACCAGGCGGCGCAGGCTTTCCAGCACCTCGGGCCACGCCGATGCGTAGTTTCGCCGCGCGGCGAGGCGTTTCTCTTCGGCGATCGCGTCGAAGCCCAGGTGCGTTAGCACCAACGACACGCCCTGCGGATCCGGCTCCAGCGAAAGTTCGAGGCGCGTCGGCGCGCCCCAGCCTTCGCCGCGCCATTCCCAGGAGAACGCCGCGAGCCTCTCGTGATCCAGCGCTTCGATGCGGCCTTCTTCCACGACCTCGCGCCCTTGATACCGCGAGGTGAAGCGGAAAGCGCCGCCGGGAACGGCCTCGAACACGTCGGCGTGCGCGATCCATCGCTCGATGCCCGCCTGCGTGGAGAGGAGTGGCCAGATGTCGGCGGCACTCCGTCCGAGTGGCTCGCGCACGACGATCGGAAGTCCCGCGCCCCACTCATGCGCGTCGCGCTCCTCGTGGAGCGTGGTGTGAAGCGCGCCGAGCGCCGTCTTCCACCACGTGCGCGCGTGCTTCCGCTCCGATTCGGAGTGGATTCCCTCGTGCCCGACGTTGATGCGCGACCCCGGCCCGTCGTGCTCCAGGCGGATCCGCACGCGCTCGTCCGGCCCGATTCCGTAGGCCTTCCAGCGGAGGTCGAGCTTGTTAGGCGGAACCACGTTCAGGACGCGCCCCTTCGCGCCGTCTCCGTTCCAGAAGGAGGCGCTGAATTCGGAGCCCTGTGTTAGCTCCAGCTCGGTCGCGCCGAGCCAGCGCGCCAGAAGGTCGGGGCGCGACAGAAAGGGCCAAACCGCGGGCACGGGCGGCTTCAGCGAGCGATAGATCGCGATGGAAGTCGGGGGCATTGGAAGGATCGTACCGCATCCGTAACATCCCTCGATATGGTAGCCTTGACGCCCCCGATCCGACTCGAAGAGGGCTAGGAGAAAGCATCCGTGACCGACGGTACCCTTACGAGCCTCAGGATCACGCTGTCCGGCCGGTACGAAATTCTCCGCGAGTTGGCCCGGGGCGGCATGGGCCAGGTGTTCGAGGCCCGGGACCTCCGCCACGACCGACCGGTGGCGATCAAGGTTCTCGACCCCGAGGTTAGCGCCGCCATCGGCCCCAGCCGCTTCCGCCGCGAGATCGAATTCGCGGCGCGCCTTTCGCATCCCCACATCGTGCCCCTCTTCGACTCGGGCGAAGCGGACGGGCTCCTCTACTACGTCATGCCCCTCATCGTCGGCGAATCGCTTCGCCAGCGCCTCCTTCAAGAGCGGCAGCTCCCGGTCGACGAAGCGATCGCGATCGCCCGCAACGTGGCCGACGCGCTCCGCTACGCCCACGAGCGGGGGCTCGTGCACCGGGACGTGAAGCCGGAGAACATCATCCTCTCGGAAGGGCACGCGCTGGTCCTCGACTTCGGGATCGCACGGTCCTCCGATGCGGCGCCGAACGCCGACACGCGCACGCTCGTGGCGATCGGGACGCCGCCCTACATGAGCCCGGAGCAGATCTCCGTCGCCTCCACGGATGGGCGCGCGGACCAGTACGCCCTTGCGTGCGTGGTCTACGAGATGTTGGCGGGGCGACCTCCGTTCACCGGCCCCACGGGGGAGAGCGTCCTCAAGCAGCACTTCGCCGCCGACCCTCGTCCGGTCACGGCTCTTCGCCCGGACGCGCCGGCTTCGGTGGCACAGGCACTAACCCGGGCACTCGCGAAGGCGCCCGAGGATCGCTACCCGACGATGGCCGCCTTCAGCGAGGCGCTGGGCGCCGCGCCGGCGCCGGCCGCAGCGGCGGTGGCGCTGGAGGCCGCGGATGCCCCGCCATCGAAACCACGTCTCCGACCGTGGATGATCGCGACCGCCGGGCTCGTCGGCGTGATCGCGGTCGCGCTCTCTCTCTTCGTCAAGTTGACCCCGGGCACTCCGCCGGCCAGCGCGCAGCAGCGCCTGATGGTGGTTCCGTTCGACTTCCACGGACCCGCCGCGGACGCGTATCTCGGCGAGGGTGTCGCCAGCCTCCTGTCGACCGCGCTCGACGGAGTCGACAGCCTGAAGTCGCTCGAGTTGCGGTACGTCACGTCGGTGGCTCATCGGAACCAGATCGACATGGGGAACCCCGAGGACATTGCCAAACTGGCCCGCAAGCTCGGCGCGGGGTTGGTGGTCACCGGCGACCTCGTGGTGACGGGCAATCGCGCCCGCGTGACGACCCACCTCACGCGCGTGAGCGCTTCGGGCGCCCGTTCGGAGAGCGGCCGCGTGATCGAATCCTCGCTGGATTCGCTCACCGAGCTTTCCGATCTGATCGCGCGCGACGTGGTCGCCACGCACTTGAGCGGAATGGGAGATGAACTCGAAGCGACCGCCGCACGCACGACAAGATCGGTGGGCGCCCTCCGCCACTACTTGCGGGCCCAGCGTGCGATCGCCCAGGGAAGCGATCCATCCGTCGTTGCCGCATCCCTTCGAGACGCGATCAATGCGGACACCCGATTCGCGCTGGCGTGGGCGCGTCTGGCGGGGATTCAAGCGGGGCAACTGCGTTTCGACGAATGTCGGGCGAGCATCACGCGGGCCGTCGAAACCGCGGATCGCCTCGCGCCGCGAGATCGCCTCTCGCTCGAGGCGTCACGCGCCTACTACTTCGGTGACGCGGATGGAAGCGAGAACCTGACGCGACAACTTCTAGCGGACTACCCGGACGATCCGGATCTGTGGCAACGGCTCGCTGCCACGTTCGTCGCATACAACTCGCTTCGGGGGAGGTCCATCTCGGAAGCACTGGGACCTCTCGAGAAAGCCGAGGAACTCGGCATCAAGAGGGAGGAGATCCAGGCGAATCTCCTGAATGCCACCCTGGCCGCGCGGAAGCCGTCCCTCGTGCAGGACTTGGTGGCTCGGGGCCCGACGAGCGGCGGATATGGGGGCGGCCCTTCGATGATGTCGATCCTCAACCGGCTCGCCAAGCGGGACCAGGCAAGCGCCGGGGTGCTCCGGAACGAAATGCGCTCCATGGACTACTGGCAATTGATGGCCTCCGCCTATTGGTTGAAAGCGGGCCGTGACCCCCAGCTGGCGATCGAGTTTGCCCGTGCCGCGGCCTCCCCGCGCTTCAACGCGGACGAGCGTGCTGCGGCGCTCGTTCACGTCGCGCTCCTGAGCATCGCCCGGGGCCAGAGGCATGCCGCTCTCGATGCGCTGCGTGAGGCTCGAAGTCTCCGGCCGCAAGAGGGAACGGCCTATGCGACGGTCGTCAGTCTTTCCGCCGGCGCGCTCACCGATGACGGCACCCTCCAGGATGATCTCGTTCGAATCGACGGCCTGCCCGAGGTCCAGGAGCCGCTCGTCTCCGAAGGGGTCGACTCCGACGTTGCCGGAACCGAAGGCAGCGTCGCGCTCGCTCGACTCGCGCTGCGCGCCATGATCCTGGCGCGCTTGGGACTCGCCTCACGCGTGGAGTCCGCCTGCGAAGAGCTGAGGACGTTTCCCGGAACGGATCTCGAACGACGTTGGGCCGGTTACTACGCCGCATCGGCGCGGGCGACGCTCGCATGGAGTCGACATGATCCGCGCGCGACCCTCGCGTTCCTCGAGGCAGCTCCCTTGGTCGGGCAAACCGGCGGCCGAAAGGCGCTGCGCTCGAACCAGAACGAGCGGTTCCTCCGAGGGGAAGCGCTCCGCGCTCTCGGCAGGGACGAGGAGGCCCTCGGCTGGTATCGGGGCCTGAACCAATTGTTCTGGTGGGACACGAGCTACGCCACGATCGGCGCGCTCCGCTGCGCCGAGCTCAGCGAAAAGCTGGGTCAGCGCGAGAACGCCCTCGCCTACTACCGCGAAGTGCTCGAGAACCTGGCCGACTGCGACCCCGACTACCTCTCGTGGCGGCGTCAGGCGGAGTCCGGCGTCGAGCGGCTCGGCGCGCTGGCGAGCGCCGCGACTCCCTGATTCGCTCGCCTCTCGGCGTGCCCCGGGGGGGTCCGGGTTACCTCGAATCTTCCGGGCGGAACGCCAGCGTCTGGACTCCCGCGGGGGAGGTCAGGCGCACGCTCACGTCGAAATCGTCGTTCGACGCCGGCGTGTTCTTGTCCTTGAACGTGAAGCGGGTCCGGCCCTCGTCGTCGCCGGCCGCCTCCTCGAAGTGCATCGGCACGGGGAAGTAGGCGAACCCGTGCACACGCGATCCGGCGAGGACCGTCTCCCGGCGGAGGAGCGTGCGGCGCTGGTCCCACTCGTGCGTGTCCGACCAGTAGGCCCCCATCCACTTTCCGGCCGCGTCGCGTCTCTCGACGTCTCGCTCGAAGCGGCGCGACGGCCGCGCCGGGCGAACATCGTCCAGCCGCTCGACGATGGTGCCCGGTGCGTCGGGCGTGATTTCCTGCGCCGCGCCGCTGCTCTTCACGCGGTAGCGCAGGTGGAAGTCGGTCTGCGGATCGACTTCGAACGGCGCATCGCCGTCGTTCTCCACCATGTACCAGAGCCGGAGATAGGTGGAGCTCCCCACGACGGCCGGCTCCAGGGCGGCAAGGAGGGTGCCGGTGGAGTCGCGGACCACCGCGAAGGGAGCCCCTTGATTGAAGTAGGCGCTGGTCTTGGCTCCATTGTCGGTGGTCGGAACCAGGACCGTCGGCGGCAGGCTGGCGGCGCAGCCGACCAGCGCGACGGCGACGACCGAGGCTGCGGCCAGGGCGAGGCGGTGGCCGGGGCCGAAGCCGCGGCCGAAGCCTCGTAGACCAGGGTTCACGAGGGGGACCTCCGAGCTGATCCGGTTATTGCTGTAGTCAGTTACGTTGTCCTACCCCTAGGTCCGCGCCAGGTTTCACCACCGAATTGCCGCCGCCGTCGAACGATTATGTTAACTTGGCGGTCCATCCGATTCGACGAGGGCCGAGGAGGACCACTCATGTCCGCAGACATCCTTGCCACCCTCCGATCCACTTTGGGGCGTCATCTCCGATCCGCGATCGCGGTAGGCCTGATCGTGATCGCCTGGTTGCTCTGCAACCGCCTTCTCCCGGACCACCCGATAGAGCCGGGTGAGGATCGGCGAATCGTGGTGCTTCCGTTCGATTTTCACGGACCACCGTCCGAGGCGTATCTCGGCGAGGGCGTCGCAAGCTTGTTGTCAACGGCGCTCGACGGCGTCGACAGCCTGAAATCCATCGAGCCTCGGTACCTCATGACGGTGGCTCGTCGTAAGCATCTCGACGTCGGAGATTCGCACCACCCTGGCAGACTCGCACACGCGGTTCGCGCCGGTTTCGTCGTCACGGGCGATCTCGTGGTCACGGGGAATCGGGCACGAGTGACGACCCGCCTCACGCGGATCTTGAGGAATGGCTCCCGCTCCGAAAGCGGCCCCGTGGCCGAGTCATCGCTGGATTCGCTGACCGAGCTCTCCGATCAAGTCGCGCGCGACCTCGTGGTTACCCATTTGGGCGGCGCGGGAGACGGACTCGCGACGGCTGCTCGGACGACAAGCTCGGCGCGCGCGCTCCGATCCTACCTGGTGGCTCAGCACGAGCTCGCGCACGGGAACAATCTCCCCCTCGCGGCTTCTTCCCTGCGCGATGCGGTCAACGCCGATTCCGGGTTCGCGCTGGCATGGGATCGTCTGGCAGCGATTCAGGCCCGGCAACTGCGCTTCAACGAGTGTCGTGCAAGCATCTCTCATGCGGCGGAGAAACCGGATCGGCTCGCCCCCAGGGATCGCCTCTCGATCGAGGCGTCGCGCGCCTACTATTTCGGGGAATGGGCCGACTGCGAGCGGCTGACGCGCCAACTCCAGTGGGAAAGCTGGGATGACCCGGAACAGTGGACACGGCTGGCGACCACGCTCGTTGTCTCCAACTCCCTTCGAGAGAGGTCCATCGTGGAGGCGGTGTGGCCTTTCAAGAGAGCTGCGGCGCTAGGCGTCGATCGACGAGACCTTGTAGCCCTTCAGCTGAATTCCCTCCTTGCCGCACGAGAGCCTCTCCTGATTCAAGACTTGCTCTCCAAGGATTCGACCGGCGTCGATGTCGAGGACGGTCTGCCGATGAGATCGATCATCCGCCGAATCTTCTTGCGGGACCAGAAGAGTGCAGACGCGCTGGTTTCGATGAAGGGCTCTCTGGGCTACAGCCAATTGATGCACGCCGCCTATTGGCTCAAGTCGGGCAAGGACACCAAGCTTGCGCTCGAGTTTGCGCGCGAGGCCGCATCGCCGCGATTCACCGCGGACGAGCGTGCCGCGGCGCTCGCCCACGTCGCGCTACTCAGCATCGCGAGGGGCCAGAAGCGATCGGCGACCGAGGCCCTTCGCCAGGCGCGCGGTCTTCGGCCCGTGGAGGGAGCCGCGTATGCCGCGGTTGTCGGTCTGTCCGCGGGCGCATTGGCCGACGAGGGGAGCCTGCGAGAGGACCTCGAGGCGGTTGACGGTTTGCCGCGCCTTCATGATCCCCTCGTCTCGGAGGAAGTCGATACGGACGCCGCCGGCACCGAGGGCAGCATCGCGCTCGCACGACTGGCCCTTCGCGCCCAGATCCTGGCGCGCCTGGGGCTGATCGCGGGGGTGGAGTCGGCCTGTCGGGAGTTGGAGACATTTTCGGGGACCGATCTGGAGGAACGTTGGGCCAAGTACTATGCGACCGCGGCCCGCGCGGCATTGGCATGGAACCGGAGTGATCCGCGCGCAACGCTCGAGCAGCTCGAGAAAGCGCCCCTGGTGGCACAACCTTCCGCCCGAAAGGCGCTCCGCTCCAACCAGAACGAACGTTTCCTCCGAGGCGAAGCCCTGCGAGCCCTCGGCCGTGATACGGACGCCCTGGCCTGGTACCGTGGATTGAACGAGTTCTTCTGGTGGGACACGAGCTACGCGACGATAGCCGCGCTTCGGTGTGCGGAGTTGGACGAGAAGCAGGGGCACCCGGACAGTGCGATCCGGTACTACCGGGAGGCCCTCGATAATCTGGCCGACTGCGATCCTGAATACCTTCCGTGGCGGGCGCTGGCAGAGTCAGGCACCAAACGGCTGGCCGCGGTATCCAAAGCACGTCCGTGATGGTGGGACCTCGCCGGATCTTGCGAGCCGCGGTCGTCCTGTGTCTGTCGCTCGCGGGACTCTCCTGCGAAGCGCCCAAGGCCGTGATCGACGACGTCCTGGAAGGGCACGCCAGGATTCTCACGGTGGATGGTCGGGCGGTCGCGCGGGCGCACAGCCGCGTCGTGACCATGGTCCCGTCCGCCCTGGTCCCACCCGGGCGGCACACGTTCCGCGTGCGGATCGAATCGCCGGGCGATGCTCCGGATGAGACGCTCCTCGTCTCGGCAACGGTCGCCGCCGGGAAGTGGTACCGCTTCGAGGGAGCGGGCCAGACGTTGCGGCTCGTCGAGGAACCGCCCGACTCGCCGGCGGGCCGTGCCGCGTCGCAGGACAAATTCAGGCAAGATTTCGACACGGCTTGGCGCTCGGTGGCCGCGAACTACGGGTACTTCGACGCGAAGGGTACGTCGTGGGCGGACGTCCCGAAGCTCTACGCCGCCGATCTGGACAAGGTCCGGACCCGAGACGACTTCGTTGCTCTGCTGGAACGAGTCGTGGACGAGCTGTACGACCCGCACGCGCAGCTGAACACGAATCTCGCCACGTCGCCGCGCCTTGTCCCCTCGGGGACGGACTTGTGGGCCGAGTGGCGGGGCGGCAAGGCGATCATCACCGACGTCCGGGACAGTTCGGATGCGCAGAAGGGCGGCGTCAAACCGAACGACGTCGTCATGGGCATCGACTACACGCCGATTACCGAAGCCGTCGAAGCCCGGCTCGGGCGATCGTATCCCCACTCGGTCCCCGCGGCGCGGGATTGGGCCTTGCGGGCCGTGCTCGCCGGACGCCACAACGCCGCTCGACTCCTGCAGCTCCAGGACGGCGACACGATTCGCACCGTAAGCCTGGCCGCGCGGGATCAATTCGGGACGCAGGCCGCCGAGCCGGTCCGTCACTCGCGGATCGCGCCGCGTGGGGTCGGTTACGTGCGCTTCAACGACTCGCTCGGCGGCGATTCCACGATCGTGGCGTTCGACCGGGCCCTCGCCGACCTGCGCGACACGCGCGCCTTGATCCTCGACCTCCGCGACACGCCCAGCGGCGGCAACTCCACCGTGGCGAGGGGCATCCTCGGGAGATTCGTCGGCCGCGAGCTGCCGTACCAGCGCCACGTGTTGCCGTCGGAGGAGCGCGACACGGGCGTTCGGCGAAGCTGGCTCGAGCTCGTATCGCCGCGCGGCCCGTTCCGGTACCAGCGGCCCGTGGTGGTGCTCGTGGGGCATTGGACCGGCAGCATGGGCGAGGGAATCGCGATCGGCTTCGACGCGACCCGAGCCGGAACCGTCGTCGGCACACCGATGGCGGGCTTGCTCGGCGCCACCGAGCATTTCGTCCTGCCGCGCACCGGGGTGGGGCTGAACCTGCCGGTGGAGCGCCTCTATCACGTCAACGGCACGCCGCGCGAAGCGTTTCGGCCCAGGGTGATCGTCGATGTCGCGGGGGCGAGGACGACGGAGGACCCGTTTGTCGCCGCCGGGCTCCGGGTTCTGGCGAGACGACGATGAGGCGGAGACGGCCCGCCGGTTCCGGCCCGGCCCGGCCCGGCGCAGGGCCCGCAATTCGATCCCTTCCGGAGGGGAGTTACACTTCAAGGCCACAAAGTTGCGAATTTCGCAATTTTGTGGCCTTAAACTGTATCTGGACCCCGGCGGCGAGGTGCCTCCCCCAGACCCACTCCGGTTAGGAGCATCTATGTCTCCGCGTTCCAGTGCGCGTTCATCACGTCTTGGCGCCCTCCTCATTTCCCTCGCGTTCGGAACTGGGGCGTATGCGATACCTTGGGCACAAGCGACACAGGTTAGGGCCGCTAGCCTGAAGGAGTGCATCCAGGCAGCACAGACCGTGTTGATTGGCACCGTAACGTCCGCCCGAGCGGACCGCGACGGCGGGCGTACGTTCACGGAGCTCACGCTCAAGAACCTAACAGTGCTTTTGGGACCGTCCGATAGGGACTCGATCGTGATTCGTGCGAGTGGGGGCACCTACGGAGGGGTGACGCAGCGGACCGTGGGCCATCCGGTGATGAAGGTTGGTATGAGATATGCCCTTGCGCTTACGGGCACTCCTCGTTCGGAGGCGGAAAAGTACTTCCCGATCACATATTTTAACCAGGGCTTCTTCCCCATACTTCGCGACTCAGTCACCGGTGAGATGGTCGTACACGACTACAGGTATCGCCCCCTTCTCCGAATTGATCACTCTCGCGTAAACGAGGCCCAATTCGCCCAAGAGGTGCGGCGCCTTCTTGCGCAACGTTGATCACCATGCGGTGCCGGCGACCCCCCTTAATACCGCTTCAAAAACGCCTCGACGCCCGCACGGTTACGGGCCAGGGCGGCCACGCAGAGGTCGACCCGTTCCAAAGATCGCCGGAGCGTGCGCGGGCCGCCGTCGACCTTCTCGGCGCGCGGGCCGAAGAACGCCTCGGCATCAGCCCGATGCACCGGGTCGCAGTAACTCCCTGGGATCGCCATCAGCCGTGACTGCTCGTCCTCCCGCAACCGGGGGAAGACCGCGTCGTAGTGTGCCTTGACCCATTCGTAGGCCACATCGCGCGTCTCGCGATGGCCAAGCGTCTGGAACATGATGACTTGCGTGTCGCGCAAGTCGAACGAGTCATCGAGCAAAAGCGCGAGTACGTCGGGCGCCAGCCCCGCGTCGCGCACGTTGCCGAGGCTCGAGAGGATCCTTCGCCGGTCCTGCAGGTCGCCCGTCTTCCGTGCCTCGGCGACGCAGCGATCGAACCACGCGCGATCCGCGTAGACGGCCGCGACCCGCAGCGCGGGGGAGATCAGGTCCGGGTCGACTCCGCTCCGGCTTGTCAGCCAGCGATCGGCCAGCCGCCTGCCCTCGGCAGCGAGCGGGCCGCCTCTCCCGGAAATCGCCACCGCAGGCACCACCCGTGGCCGCAACACCTGCGCGTCGTTCGATTCGCCCCGCTTCTCCTTCCACCCGAGCGCCTTCGCCCTCGGGCCGAGCAGCTTGACCAACGCGCGGTCGTAATTCGGCAGGAGCGCCTCGGGCAAGAACTCGCGATGGGCCCACTCGAAGAGCTGCATCGAGCCAAACAGCACATAGCGATCCGGGTCGTTCACGAAGGCAGGGACGAGGTCCAGGGCTTCGCCGACCGGCATCTGATTCGCGGCCACGAGCGCGTCCACGTCGGCGAGCAGCGTCGCCCGCTCGGCCGGCGACAACACGGTGCGTGCCCGCGTCTGCAGTCGAAGGCGCAGGTCGCCTTCGTACTTCACGTGGTAGTAGCCCATCGCGCTGTCGTTCACGACCACCCACTCGGGGCAGCCCTTCACGCCGTTCAGCTCGATCTCCCCCGTCGTTTGCGACAGGAGCGCGCGGGCCGTCGCCACCTGGCGCCCCGCGCCGTATCGCACCGCGATCGGGATCTGCCACGTTTGATCGGCCGATCCCGTCGAGCCCTCCGGCAGGTAGCGCTTCTGCGCGAGTAGGAGTCGCGCCCCACGCCCCGGCTCGCACTTCAAGGACGCCGACACCAGCGGCACGCCCGGCTGATCGAGGAACGTCAA
>Ga0070699_100000702_pt1 | contig 31001 bp, 24 predicted proteins | sample KBSK1503metaG_FD_65473 | JGI IMG/M metagenome (GOLD analysis project Ga0070699, IMG submission 65473) | Corn, switchgrass and miscanthus rhizosphere microbial communities from Kellogg Biological Station, Michigan, USA - KBS K1-50-3 metaG | ecosystem: Host-associated > Plants > Roots >...
GGGATCAACGAGCCGATCGGCATGACCGGCTCGCGGCTCGAGGCCGAGGTGTACCTGGTCACCGTGCTGTCGAGCGTGCTGCAGAATCTGAAAAAGTGCGTGGAGCGGGCGGGATTCAGCATCGCGGAGTTCGTGCTGGAGCCGCTGGCCGCTTCGCTGGCGACGCTGACGCCGGATGAGCTGGAATTGGGCTGTGCCCTGGTCGAGTTGGGCGGCGGCTCCACTAACGTGGCCATCTTTCACAACGGCAAGATCCGCCATACCGGATCCCTGCTCTGCGCCGGCGCCCACGTCACCGGAGACATCGTTCACGGGCTCCAGGTCACCCAGCAGGACGCCGAGAAACTCAAGGAGCGGTTCGGCGCGGCCTACGAGCCGCTGGTCCCCGACAGCGACATCATCGGGCTGCCCAGCACGCCGGGGCAGGGAGCCCGCAACGCCGAGCGGCGGGTTCTCGCCCACATCATGCACATGCGGCTCCAGGAAGTGATGGAATTCGCCCACGACGAAGTCACCCGGGCCGGATACTCCCAGCGGCTTCCCGCGGGCATCGTGCTCACCGGCGGCGGGGCGCTGACTCCGGGAATCGTCGAGTTGGCCCGCGACGTGTTCGCGATGCCGGCCCGGGTGGGGCGGCCGGGTCAGGGTCTGGGCGGGCTGGCCGACAGCGTGGAGAATCCCCGCTCGGCGGTCCTGGCCGGCCTGGTGCTCTACGGCGCCCGCCAGGTGGCCCAGAGCGGCTTCGGGACCGGCGGGCGCCGCTCGCAATCGGTGGAAAAGGTGTTGGGACCGGTGAAGCGGTGGTTGCAGGACTTCTTCTAGACAGCCAACGCAAAGGCGCCAAGTCGCCAAGAAAACAGCATGAAATGTCCTTTGCGTCTTTGCGTTTTGTAGTTGATACGTACCATCGAGTACTAACGTGTCCCGCTATTCCCTTGTTTATGGTTTCCTGAGGTGCACCCATGATCTTCGAGCTCGAAGAGAACAACGCGCAGAACGCGAGGATGAAGGTCGTTGGCGTGGGCGGCGGCGGCGGGAACGCCGTCAACCGCATGATCGACGAACAGCTCCAGGGAGTCGAGTTCATCTCGGTCAATACCGATTCCCAGGCCCTGCAGTCCTCCAAGTCCGATGTGAAGGTGCAGATCGGCCGCAAGCTGACCCGGGGACTCGGCGCCGGCGCCCGGCCTGAAATCGGGCGCCAGGCCATCGAGGAGAACCGGGACGACGTCGGGGCCGCGATCGTCAACGCCGACCTGGTCTTCGTGACCTGCGGCATGGGCGGCGGCACCGGCACCGGGGCGGCTCCGATCATCGCGCAGATGGCGCGGGAGGCCGGCGCCCTCACCGTGGGCATCGTCACCAAGCCGTTCCTCTTCGAGGGCCGCAAGCGGATGCGCCAGGCGGAAATGGGCATCTCCGAAATGCGGAAGAACGTGGACACCATGATCGTGGTGCCCAACGAGCGGTTGCTGGCGGTCGTGGGGAAGGGAATACCCTTCCAGGATGCGCTCAAGAAAGCCGACGAAGTCCTGCTCCACGCGACCCAGGGCATTGCGGGATTGATCACCCGGACCGGTATCATCAACGTGGATTTCGCCGACGTCCGGACCATCATGCAGAATGGCGGCGCCGCCCTCATGGGCACCGGCGTGGGCCGAGGCGAGAACCGGGCGATGGAAGCCGCCCAGCAGGCGATCTCCAGTCCGCTGCTTGACAATGTCTCGATCGCCGGCGCTACCGGCGTGCTGATCAACATCGTGGGCGGTGACGACCTGACCCTGGGCGAGACCACCCAGATCAGCGAGATCATTCACGACGCCGCCGGGGACGAGGCCGAGATCATCTTCGGCGCGGCCACCGATGCCGCCATGCAGGGCGAGGTGCGAGTGACGGTAATCGCGACCGGCTTCGATCGCGCGGTCACCGGCGATCCCCATCAGCGCGCCTCGGCGAGCGCCCCGGGCGTGCTGGCGTTTCCCCAGAAGCGCCCGACCCCGCCTCCACCGTCCACTCCGGCGCCCCGCGGCGAGCCCCGAAAGCCCGCTGCGCCCAGCGCGACCGAGGTGCCGGACATGGAGATCCCGACGTTTATCCGCCGGCAAATGGACTAATAGAAATGTGGGAATGTGGGAATAGGAGAATGTGGGAACACTGGGTGTTCCGCATCGGAGTCGTTCCCACATTCCCCCAATCCCACATTCCCGGATTTCGAAGAGGAGACTAGTGGGACGTTACCTGAGAGTTGCGCTTCCGGTGGCAGTACTGGCAGTGGCCGCGAGCTTTGCCCTGAAAGGCTCCTGGCCCTGGCATCGGCTTCAGGAGGCCACGCCCATCGTCGTCTCCCACGCCTTTACCGAAAGTCAGGACACCCTGCGTGAAGGAGAGACCCTCTCCGACCTGTTCGCCCGGAACGGGCTGGGCGATCCCGCCATCAACGCGCTGACCGACAGTGCCGATCTGGATCCCCGGCGGCTGCGCCCCGGGGTCGTGTTTTTCTTTCGCCAGGACCTCACCGATTCCGCCCCGTCCCAGGTGGAGTTCCGCTCCGGCGCCGAGAGCCGCATTTCGCTCGACAAGAACGGCGAGGGCTGGGACGTCGCAACTCACCCGATCAGCTGGCGGAGCGAGACCGTGCGGCTGGACGGCGATATCGACGCCTCGTTGTATGTGGCGCTGGATGAACGGGTCCCCGACCAGGTGCTGGACGCGGGCGAACGAGTGAAGCTGGCCTGGGACCTGGCCGACACCTACATGTGGCAGGTGGATTTCACCCGCGACATCCGCCCCGGCGATCATTTCCAGGTCCTGATGGAGCGCCTGGTGTCGGAGGAAGGCGAGGTCCGCTTCGGGCGAATTCTCGCCGCAGAGCTCAAGATCAGCGGCAAGGACCTGCCGGCCTTCCGCTTCAAGGATGCCGAGGGGCGGGAGAGCTTCTATGATGCGGCCGGCCTCTCACTGAAACGCGCGTTCCTGCGGGCGCCGGTGCAGTTCCGCCGGATTTCTTCCGGGTTCTCGAGCGGCCGGATGCACCCCATCCTGAACCGGATTCGTGCCCATCAGGGAACCGACTACGCAGCCTCGCCGGGAACCCCGGTGATGGCAGCCGGCAACGGCACCGTGGTACGGGCCGGCTGGTCGGGCGGTTACGGTAACCTGATCGAGCTGCGTCATGCCAACGGGATCACCACGCGCTACGGCCACCTCAGGGGTTTCGCCAGCGGAGTTCGCGCCGGCGCACGGGTGTCCCAGGGTCAGGTGATCGGGTACGTGGGATCCACCGGACTGGCCACCGGTCCCCATCTCCACTATGAGTTCCGGGTGAACGGCCTCGCCAAGGATCCCCGCCGGATCGACCTGGGAAATGGCGAGCCGGTCCGGTCCGCCGAACGGCCCGCGTTCGAGCAGGTGCGGGCCGCGCTCGCCGCCCTGCTGTATCGGGGCACCCCGGACCAGGTGGCGACCGGCGACCGAATCGTTTCGACCATCGATCCGTAGGACTGCTGGATCGTTGGCTTCAGTTCCCCCTGCTTGAGTTCACTCCTTGGTCTTCCTGCTCCTGATCGCTTGCGGCGCCCTGGCCCTGGCCGGCTTCACTTACGGCTGGCTGGAAGCGACTCCAGGATCCGGTTTCTTCGCGACCCTGCCGCGAAACCTGCTCCCCTTTCTCGGTCGCGCCGTAGCGTGGGCCGCACTCGGCATCCTGCTGGCGGACCTCTCCTGCGCCGTGCGGCGCAATCCGGGCCGGCCCGTGGTGCTGCTGGACGCCTCGCTCAGTCTTGCCGCGGACTCCGGCCGCTGGAAGGAAGCCCGGGACTCGGCCGCAAGATGGGGAGAGATCCGGCTGTTTGGTGATGAGCGGAACAGTACCGACACCACCCCGTCGAGAGGACGCTCGAGGTTGACGGCCGCGCTGGAAGCCGCGGCCGCATCGGCCCGGCCGGTGGTGGTGGTTTCCGACGGCGAGATCGAAGACATATCGGACATCCCGACCGATCTCCTGGCCCGGACCTCGGTGCGGTTGTTTCCGCGTCGGCCCGGGATGGACCTCGCCCTCAGTAACGTGATAGCGCCCCTCCGGGTAACCGCGGGCGACTCAGTTCCGCTGGAGATCAGTGTTCGCGCCTTCGGAGATACCGTGCCACCGCGCGTCCGGCTCCAGGTCCGGCTGGGCGACCGGGTACTGGCCGAGCGTGACGTGGTGCCGGTGCGCGGGGGAGAAACGATCAGCCGGGTCGTGTTGCCGTCTTCGGCTTTGCGCCCGGAGGCGAATCTGGTATCGATCGCGCTCACTGGAGTCCAGGATGCGGAGTCTCGCGACAACGCCCGCCTGGTGCAGGTGACGGTCACCCCGACACCCGGTATCGTCCTCCTGGGCGATCCAGCGGACTGGGACAGCCGGTTTCTCTATCGCACCCTGCTGGACGTCGCTCAGCTTCCGGTGCGGGGCTATCTGCAGATGGAACCGGGTCGCTGGCGCAACTATGCCGACCTGAGTCCGGTCGCGACCGATCAGGTGCGGCGCGCGGCGCATGCTGCCGATCTCCTGATCGTGAAAGGCGACCAGGATGAGGCGCGAGGAAGTAACGCGCGCGGTATCCTGCACTGGCCCAGCGGCGATGCTTCCGCCCTCAGCGGCGACTGGTACCTGTCCGCAACGCCGCTCTCTCCTGTGGCCGGGGCCTTCGTGGGCCTCCCGGTCGACTCTTTCCCTCCGGCCACGCAATTGAGCTCGATACCGACGGATTCAGCCGACTGGATCGCGTTGACTGCCCAGAACGGCCGGCGCGGCGCCGAGCGCCCCGTGGTAGCCGGGCGGGAGACCCGCACCAGGCGAGAAATGACCATCGCCGTCGATGGACTCTGGCGCTGGGCCTTTCGCGGCGGCTCCAGCGAGCAGGCCTATCGCTCCTTCGTCGCGGGCTCGGTGAGCTGGTTGCTGGGCGGCGCGGACTCCGCCACCGGCCGGGCCCGGCCGGTGCGATCGGTAGTCGCCAACGGCCGCCCCGTAGTGTTTGAATGGCTGGGCGTGAACCGCCCCACGCCGATGGAGATCGTGTGGTCCGGTGACGGCAGCGAGCGCAGGGACACGTTGCGCTTCGATGGGGCAGGGAAAGCCGAGTCGTGGCTGCCGGTCGGGAGCTATCAGTATCGGCTGGAAGGTGGTGGTGCCGGCACGGTGGCGGTGGAGGAGTACTCGGATGAATGGCTGCCGCGGCCGGTGGTGCTGGAGAATCGGGAAGCGGCGACCCTCGCCGCAAGCGGGTCGACCCGCGCCCGGGGGTGGGTCTGGCTGTTCGGGTTGGCGGTTCTCGGGCTGGGCGTTGAGTGGCTGGGGAGGAGGAGGTTGGGGCTGAGATAAACAGCAACCGCACACCGCCGAGTCGCCGATTGACGCTGAGGTTTCGCTGAGAAACGCTTCGGAATTGTTTGTTCTAGATGCGTTGAGTTAGCACTTTGCGTTTTATGCCGTCGGTTAGTTTTACTGTGTTGAAGTTCAGTAGCAGGCCCACTTGCTTCTTGGAAAGCTTCAAGTAGGTCAGAATCTGTGATTCATGAATCGGTAGAATAGCTTCCACAGATTTCACTTCGATGACCACAAGGTCGGCTACGAGCATGTCGAGCCGGTAACCTACGTCCATTTGGACATTCCCGTAGATGAGCGGTAGCCCGACCTGAGATCGAACTTCCAGCCCAGCTTGGGCTAGTTGATACTCGAGGCATGCATGATATGAGCTCTCGAGCAGGCCGGGGCCCAATGCTCGGTGCACCTTCATGGCGCATCCTATGATGACACCAGTTAGCTCGGTGAGCGGGCGATCGATATCAGCACTGGCGGAAGCCTGGTAGGACATTGGGTAATGCTATAGGCGTCTGCTACGTGTGGCATAACCAATTCGCCGCAGTGAATGATCAATACTATGCAAAGCTGTTCTCGGCGAAACCTCAGCGATATCGGCGTCTCGGCGGTGCGCGGTTCTCCGCGCCCTCTCCCCCAACTAGCTTTCAGCCCACCTCAACACCTCCAGGCTCATGGCGCTCGGCCGTCTCAAAAACAAAGAAGGCCTCTGGACCCGCATCAGGAAGCTCGCCCTCACCGACGTGGGCGCGCTGGTGCGCAAGCTGGGCCCCGAAGACCTCGAAGCCATGGAACGGACCCTGATCGAGGCGGACTTCGGGGTGCCCGCGACGCTGGACCTGGTGCAGGCCCTGGAAGACGACTGGCGCCGTGGCAAGATCAAGAGCGTCGAAGACCTGCGCGGCACCCTGGTGACCCGGATCGAATCCCTTCTCGGCAGCGACACTCCCGGCGAATCCATGGCCTGGGCCGCAAGCGGACCGACCGTGATCCTCGTGGTGGGTGTGAACGGCACCGGCAAGACCACGACGGTGGCGAAGCTGGCTCGGCGGCTCCATCGCGAAGGACGCAAAGTCCTGCTGGCCGCGGCGGATACCTACCGGGCGGGCGCGATCGCCCAACTGGAGACCTGGGCGGACCGCCTCGGGCTGCCCATCGTATCGGGCGCTGCGGGAGGTGACCCCGCCGCAGTCGCGTTCGATGCGCTGGAGGCGGCGCAGGCCCGAGGCGCCGACACCCTGCTGATCGACACGGCCGGCCGGCTCCACACCCAGGAAGGCCTGATGGATGAGTTGACCAAGGTGACCCGGGTGCTGGCGCGCCGGGCGCCGGGGGCACCCCATGAGACTCTGCTGGTCCTCGATGGCACGGTAGGCCAGAACGCGGTGCAGCAGGGCAAGCTGTTCGCCCAGGCGGTTCAGCCCACCGGAATCATCGTGACCAAGCTGGATGGGACCGCCAAGGGCGGCGCCATCGTAGCGCTGCGCCGGGAGCTGAATCTGCCGGTGCGCTTCCTCGGTACCGGTGAAGGCCTGGACGACCTGGTGCCGTTCCGACCCCGGGAGTTCGCCGAAGAGCTGATCGAATAGGTGGCGACTCTCCGGCTGGACACGCCCATCAAGTTCCTCAAAGGCGTCGGCGAGCGCCGGGCTGAGGGGTTTGCCCGCCTCGGTGTGGCCACGGCGCGTGACCTGCTCTGGCACCTTCCCCGCCGCTATCTCGACGCTTCCACCATCACCCCGCTGGCCGAAGCGAGAATCGGATCGGAAATTTCCTGCCTCGGCCGGGTCGTCGCCAAGCGCGTCATGCCGACCCGGCGCGGACTCCGGGTGTTTCGCGCCGTCCTACGCGACGCCAGCGGCGTATTGGAGTGCGTGTGGCCCGGTCAGCCGTTCCTGGACCGGAGCATCAAGGAAGGACAACTCCTCCTGGTGACCGGCCCGGTGCGGTTCTACCATGGTCGCCAGATGAGCCCTCGCGAGTACATCGTTCTCGACGACGCCCTCTCGGAAGACGGCGAAGGCCCTCCGCCGGCCGGCAAGATCCTGCCGATCTATCCCGCGACTGAAGGACTGAGCCACCGGACCATTCGCTACCTGGTCCACCAGCATCTCGAAGCACTGATCGGACTCTCGAAAGACAATCTGCCCAGGGCCATCAGCGCCGAGCTGGCCCTCCTGCCGCTGCCGGAAGCGCTTCGGGCGGTGCATCGGCCCGGCAGCGTCGAGGAGGCCGAGCAGGGACGCCGCCGACTCGCGTTTGATGAGTTGTTCGATCTCCAGCTCATGCTGGTGCGGGCCCGGACTCTCGCCAAGCGGCAGCGCAGCGGGATCGCCTTCGAACTGAAGAAGACCTACACGACCAGCCTGAAGGACGCGCTCCCCTGGACCCTGACCGAGGACCAGCGCCGGGCGGTCCGGGAGATCACCCAGGACATGACTTCGACGGAGCGCATGCACCGGCTGCTCATGGGCGACGTGGGAACCGGGAAGACGGTGGTCGCCTTGTTCGCGATGCTGCTGGCGCTGGAGAACGATTTCCAGGCCGCGCTCATGGCTCCGACCGAGCTGCTCGCCGAACAGCATGCCGCCACCCTGACGAAGCTGCTGGAGCCGTTGGAACTCAAGCCGGAGGTCCTGCTCGGGAGGCTTCCCGCCCAGGAGAAGGCCACTCGGCGGCGGAGGCTGGCTACCGGCGCGGCGCGGCTGGTGGTCGGGACCCACGCATTACTCCAGGAGAATGTCGCCTTTCAGCGGCTGGGCCTGGTGGTGATCGACGAGCAGCATCGCTTCGGCGTTGAGCAGCGGGCCTCGCTGATCGGCAAGGGCAGCGCGCCCGACGTACTACTGCTCTCCGCTACGCCGATCCCGCGCTCACTGGCGCTCACCCTCTACGGCGATCTCGACGTTTCCACCCTCAAGCAGCGGCCGCCCGGCCGGGGCGAGATTCGAACCTCGGTCCGGGGCGCCGGGCAGCGGGAGCGGGTGCTGGACTTCGTGCGCGACGAGTGCCGGGAAGGCCGCCAGGCTTACGTCGTCTTCCCCGTCATCGAGGAATCGGAGCAGAGTGATCTACGGGCGGCGACCACCATGGCCACGGCCCTGGCGGCACGCTGGCCTGAGCTCAAGGTCGGACTGGTGCACGGCAGACTGAAAAACGACGAACGGGATGACGTGATGCGGCGCTTCCGCAGCGGCGAGGTGCAGGTGCTGGTGGCCACCACCGTAATCGAGGTCGGCATCGACGTGGCGAATGCCAGCATCATGGTGATCGAGCACCCGGAGCGATTCGGGCTGGCGCAGCTGCACCAGCTGCGGGGCCGGGTGGGACGGGGCAGCGAAGCCAGCTTCTGCATCCTGCTGGCCGGCGGAAGGATCGCGCCTCGGCTCAAGGCCTTCGCGGCGACGACGGACGGCTTCAAGATCGCGGAGCTGGACCTGGCCGAGCGGGGCATGGGGGACCTGATTGGCGCCCGGCAGGCCGGTGGTTTCGAGCTGCGCCACGCCCGGCTGCCCGACGATGCGGACCTTCTCGACCGGGCCCGGCGGATGGCGGGCGCCCTGATCGAAGCCGACCCCGGTCTGAGCCGGCCCGCCAACCAGCCGCTCCGGGAACGGACCCTGGCCCGTTATCCCCGGGCGGTCGAGCTGTTTCGGGTAGGGTAGGGTAGCGAGGGCGGATCGAGCCTGGGCGTCGCCTCGTCACCGATTGGAGCTTCGAGGCGCTTCAACGCCGAGCCGCCGAGGCCGCCGAGTTTTCGCGGAGTACATCTACAACTTGGCAAGAACGAAACGTGAAGCGATAAGAGGAACAACATTGGGTTGTTCTCGGCGAGGCCTCTGCGCTCTCTGCGACTCGGCGTTGAAGCGACCCCGAGTGCCGGGCAGCTGATCTTGCCGCACTCACACCCTCCTGATCATCGAGGTGCCACGTGAACGCGATTCGTCGAATGTCGGTCCTCCTTCTGGTCTTTGTTGGCTCCCTCTCAGCAACTCTCCTGGGGCAGCGCCGGCCGGACCCGCTCCGGGGCCTGGACCAGTACATCGAGAAGGCCATGCGGGACTGGAACGTCCCCGGCCTGGCGATTGCGATCGTGAAGGACGACTCGGTCGTCTATTCCAGGGGCTTTGGCGTCCGGGAAGTCGGAAAGCCTGGCCGGGTGGATGAAAACACTCTTTTTGCCGTCGCATCCAACACCAAGGCGTTCACCGCCACCGCGGTCACCATGCTGGCGGTGGAAAACAAGCTCTCCCTGAACGATCCGGTGACTCGTTACCTCCCCGACTGGCAGCTCTCCGACCCCTGGGCCACCCGGGAAGCCACCCTGCGCGACCTGCTCACCCATCGCATGGGCTATCTCACCTGGCAGGGCGACCTGGTCTGGTATGGCTCAATCTACGATCGAGCTGAAGTCATCCGCCGGATGCGATTTCTCAAGCCGGCCACCAGTTTCCGGAGCGCGTACGGGTACTCGAATTACGGGTTTCTCACCGCGGGCGAGATTGTGGCCAAGGTGAGCGGCATGAGCTGGGATGAGTTCGTCCGCAATCATTTCTTCGACCCGCTCGGCATGACCCGGACCAATACCAGCGTGACTGCGCTTGCCGGGATGGACAATGTGGCGATGCCGCATACGAAAATCGACGACACCATCGTCGTGGTCCCTTACCGTATCGTGGATAACGCAGGCGGTGCTGCCACCATCAATTCCAGCGTGGCGGATATGAGCCGCTGGATCCGGCTGCAGCTGGCCAATGGAATGTGGAACGGGCGACAGCTGGTGGATTCCACCGCGATACGGCTCACTCGCACTCCCCAGTTCACCCTGCCGATCGGGAGCTGGACCCGGGCTCATTTTCCGTCGACTCACTTCTCATCCTATGGATTGGGTTTCTTCCTGCGGGACTACCGGGGCCGGTTGCTGGTCATGCACGACGGCGGAATGGACGGAATGCTGTCCCAGCTCGGGATGCTGCCTGAGGAACACCTGGGCGTCATCATTCTGACCAATTACGATGACCAGACACTCTTCCAGGCGTTGCTCTTCCGGGTGCTCGATCTCTACCTCGGCGCCCCGGTGACCGACTGGAGCCAGGTCTACATTGAGCGCGACCGGGGATCGCCTCCCGAGGCAGAGGCGGCGGCGATAGCCGGAACCCACCCCAGCCTCGACCTGGCCGGCTATGCCGGGCGGTACACCAATTCGCTTTATGGTACCGCTGCGGTGACCGTAGATGGTGGCCAGCTGCACATCGCGCTACAGGCGCATCCGAGGCTTACCGGCACACTCGAGCATTGGCAGTACGACACATTTCGCGCCACGCTGGAGGATCGTTATGTGGGGAAGCCGCTGGTCACGTTCACTCTGGATGAGTCGGGGCGGGTGAGAGATTTCCGGGTATCCATCCGGCCGGACTTCGTGGATCCCCTGGAGTATGTCTTTGAACGAGAGCGCCGGTAAAGCGCGAGAAGCGAGCGGGAATAGAACGGGGTCTCAGGCCGTCTCTCAGGGCGCAGGACGTCTAAATGGATGATGGGTGCCTGGGGCACGTCTGGGGGGGCCAGCCTTCAGCGGGTTTCCAGTCACCCACCCATCCAGTACCCACCACTATTCGACCTGAAACCTGGTTTCGCGCGAGGTGCTACGGCCATCCGGTCCGGTGACCGTGACGGTTATTCGGTAGTCGCCGCTGCGGGCGCTGGTCAGACTGATGCCGCGAACTACGGACATGACGGAGGTACTGGCGCGCTCGTCAAAGGTGACATCGATCGGCCGCGCTCCGCCCGCCTGTCCATTGCCATTAAGCGGTTCCATCGTCACCCGGGTGCGGTAGGTCGAATCCGCAGCAACTCCAAACACCTGGTAGAAAAGCCGCAGGTCACTCCCGGACGGGAAGCTGTTCAGCGGGTTGAGCGGGATCGTGTCCGCGCCGGCGATCCAGGTGATTCCGCTCTCTCTCCTGCCCAGCACGATATCACTCAATCCAAACATGCTGCGGTCCGGTATCACCACGTCTTCCCAGCGTTGCGCCCGGCCGGATTGGCCCGAGGCGGTGGTCGCCACCAGGGTCACGCTATGCCGCCCGGGCGCGACCGGAAGGGTGAAGGTAACGACCACGTAGCGGTCGGAGCCGGCACTGCTGTCTCGCGCCACTGTCCAGGTCGAGTCCAGAACCGTGTATGCGCCGGATTCGTCGGTTGCGGTCGCGTGAATGTCGAGCCGGTGGGTCGGTCCCGTGTCGGCCGCGAACGCTTTCAGCGGGGCCGCAAAGACCAGCAGGATGGTGCCTTTTCCATGAGGGTCGTCGAGCGCATACCTCCCCGCAACACCAGGGAGATTCCGGTGGAACTGCAGTTGGTAGCTGTCGGTGCGGGTTCCCAGCTGTACCGTGGTGAAGCCCCGTTCCCGCTCGAGCTGCGCCGCGCGATCGGTCGGCAAATAGCCCAGTTGATCGTAAACCACGTCCAGGCTGCCGCGGGAAGCAAGGAATTCCGGGTCGGAAGAGATGTCCGTGAGGCTCTCCACCAGGCGATAGTTGCCGTTGCCGATCATGCGAGGGTCACCCTGGGGCCGGAAATGAAAGGTGAGGCTCGAGCCTGGCCGCAGATACTTCCACGAAAGGTTGGGTGGGACATCGACCCGGACGAAGGTCGCCGTGGCGGTTGGCTCCCCATGTCTGACGTAGATCACGCCCCGGTCGTCGAACAGAGTCTGATCACCGCGGTAAGGGAACACCGGATCCACCTGCCAGTACATGCCGCCGCGCCGCCGGAAATGACGCACTGCGTGGAAATATCGACGGTAGTGCTCCGCCAACCGCTCACCCAAACGACGACCGGCTTCCAGGTCTCGCCGGTTCCAGAAGTATCGGATCCAGGCCTCGCGGCCGCTGCTGAGGCTGTCGAACCCGACCAGCTCAACCTCCGTTGCGACAAAGCTCAGGTCCTCCCGCAGCAGGGCGATGGCGGCTGATGATCGGGCCAGGCGGGCAGCCCGGTAATAGGTACTGTCCCCTTCTGCGTTCTGCCCCAGATCGAACCAGGCTCGGGCCTGGTGCACTAACCCCAGGGCGCTGTCTCCTCCGCTACTGACATAGCGGCGATAAGAAAAGACCGCGCTGTCCGATCGAGCCAGGTATTCCTCGATCATCCCGCGGCCGAGCCAGTAGTCGGGTGAGCGTGCCGCCGCGGTACTGGCCGCCGCCCACGCCGTGTGCAGGGTACTCACCATTCCTGACTCATCGTCATCGAGGATCGAAGCAACGGCCAGCCCCAGCATGGCCGGCCCGAATCCGGGATCATTCTGCAATGCCCGGCGCTGGTCGGCGACCGCCTTGGATGCCTCATCGACATTCAGGACGCGGCGGAGTCGGTTGAGAGCGATGGTGGGGGTAAACGCGTGACTGCGGAGTGCCAACTCCGCCTCGCCGAGGCCGTACCACGGCATTGGCCAATCAGGCGCCAGGTCGGTCGCCCATTCGAACTCAGAACCCGCGTCCTCCGCATGTTCCTGGGCCGAGGTGAGCTGCGCCAGGCGCAGAGAGATGAACCCCAGCTCCAGGTGGATCAGCGGGTTGTCGCGATCCTTCCCGGCCCGGCCGATGGTGACGGTTTCCAGCTCCGTCAGCGTCGTCGTGTCAGTAACGGCCTGCAGTGAGTCCCGGAAACCGAGGAGGCGGGCGCGATCCCCGGTAGATTGGGGGTGGCAGAGGCGGGGGAACAGCAGCAGCGTGACCGGGAGACCCCGAAGAAAACATCGGATGATGGGGTTCCCCAGGTGGCCCGTCAGAACGGCACCCGAAAACCGAACGTCGTCCTCCCGTTCCGCTCCCCCACCTGCGGCTCGAAGGGAATATTCCCCTCCCGGGTCTTGGAACGGGTCAGCTCCCAGATGAACATCACGGCGGTGCCGACCAGCGCGGTCTCCCCCCCGATCAACCAGCGCCGGGCGCTCCGGTCGTGCTGCAGGGATTCCTGGAATTTCCGCTCCAGGGCGGGGTCGGCGTAACGGCCATCGGGCAGCGTGGCGCAATTCGAGGTCGACTGTACGCAAGCCAGGTTAATCACCTGGAACGCGGCGTCCGCCTTCTCGTGGGCCTCGGCAGCCAGCAGGTTCATCGCGACCGAGGCCGCCAGCGTAACCCATTTGCCATATTTGATGAGCGGCGGGGAGCTGGAGACGGCCGGCTGTTGAGCCTGGGCTGAATGGACGGCCAGGCTCAGGCACAGCAGGAGAAGAATGGCGCGTTTCATAGCCGGTATCGGTGCAGGTCGCCGCGCCCGCCCACGGCGAGGAAGCCATCGGAAAGCAGCAGGGGAGGGAACTCGACCGGGGCGGCGATCTGAGTCTGCCAGGCGATGTTTCCGTTCAGAGTTATCGCGTACAACTCTCCATCCACGTCCCCGGCCACCAGCCAGTCGCCTACCAGCGTTGGAGATGCCAGGAAAGGCGTCCGGAGAGCGATCAACCGCTCCGCGACCGGGCTTCCCCCCAGCAGGATCCGGTACAGAGTGCCGATCCGGGTGAACACCCACGCGGTGTCGCCGCGAACCACCGGCGTCGCGATCACCGGGGCGTCCAGCGAAACGGACCAGGCCCGGGCCAGGCTGCCGGGGCGGATCCCGATCACCAGAGAGTCGGTCGTTCCGGCGATCCGAAACTCGCGATGCACCGCCCAGCCGGAAAGGACGGTGCCTGGGCTGCGGCTCCGCTCCAGCACCCGCCCATCGGCACTGGAGATCCGGAAGAGCGAATCCACCGTGGCCACCAGCATCGTGCCCTGGTCGCCGGGCACCGCCGCAGACCGCGCTTCCCCGGTGCTGCGCCGCCACTTGATCTTGCCGTTGGCGGGATCCAGCCCCATCAGCATGCCGGCCCGGGTCGCAACCACCAGGGTGCCGTAGATGAGGGCGGGGGACGCCGCGGAGGGGCCGACCGTTATGGACCAGAGCTTGGATCCGCTGAGCCGGTCCAGCGCGTAGACCCGCCCATCAGGCCGTTCGGTATGGGTGTAGACCCGGGCGTCATCGGCGGCGGTGCCGACGGCGATCGGCCCCGGAACCCGGGTGCGCCAGCGGATCGCCCCGTTCCTGAGATCCACCGCGATCACGTGGCGATCGGCCGCGCCGAAGTAGATCACCGTGTCCATGTAGGCGACGGCACCGCCCAGCCCGCGTCCCGCGGTGCGGGTCCAGAGTTCCTCCAACGGGGTACCTTCCACCATGCGTGGCCCCACGATTGTGGTCACGTCGATCTCGCGCGGCGGCCGATAGCCGGTGCAGGCTGCGTTGACGCTTCCAGCGAGCAGGAGTAAACTCCACGCGCTTTTGCATCTCCTCGAAGGACCCAGTGGTCGCATACGCCTCAACTTGATGAACGGCTCATGAACGCAGTGCAGATCGGCCAGCTCAGTGCATTCGCCGGCGAAACCGTGACCGTGCGCGGGTGGGTCACTACCGTGCGCTCCAGCGGCAAGCTTGCCTTCGTCAACCTGCGCGATGGTACCGGATATCTCCAGGCCGTCGTCTCCAAGCGGGACGTGGCGGAATCAGCCTGGAATGCGACCCAGGGACTGACCCAGGAAACCAGTATAGCGGTGACCGGGACGGTCCGGGCCGACGAGCGGGCGGCGGGCGGCTACGAGTTGACCGCGAGCGACCTCACGATCCTGGGTCCCAGCACGGACTTCCCGATCTCGCCCAAAGAGCATGGGACGTCCTTCCTCTTTGAGCATAGACACCTCTGGCTGCGCAGCCGGCGTCAGGTCGCCATTGCGCGAGTCCGCCATGAGGTGATCCAGGCCATCCGCGACTTCTTCCACCAGGATGGCTTCACTCTGGTGGACACCCCGATCCTGACCGGCGCCATCGGTGAGGAGGCCGGAAATCTCTTCTCCACCGAATACTTCGACCTGGGCAAGGCCTACCTGGCCCAGACCGGTCAACTGTACGTCGAGGCTGCCGCGGCGGCCCTCGGCAAGGTCTACTGCTTTGGCCCCACGTTTCGAGCCGAGAAGTCCAAGACCCGGCGGCACCTCACCGAATTCTGGATGGTGGAGCCGGAAGTCGCGTTCAATGACTCCAACGCGAACATGGTGCTCCAGGAACGGTTCGTCAGCTACGTCGTGGAACGAGCGCTGGAGCGCCGCGCTGTCGAGTTGAAGGAGCTGGAGCGGGATACCGCCCCGCTGGAGCGGGTCAAGCCGCCATTCGCCCGGATTTCCTACACCGATGCCATCAGCAGATTAAACGGATTGGGCTCCGATATCACCTGGGGCAACGACCTCGGGGGAGACGACGAGACCCTGCTGGCCAAGGAATTCGACCGGCCGGTGTTCGTCTTCAATTACCCCAAGCAGGTGAAGGCGTTCTACATGAAGGAAAACCCCGAGGATCCCCGCACCGTTCTCAACAACGACTGCCTGGCCCCGGAGGGGTACGGAGAGATCATTGGCGGGTCGCAACGGGAGGATGACCACGACCGGCTCCTGGCCCGGATCGGGGAGCAGGGGTTGGATCCCGCGGCGTACCGCTGGTACCTGGACCTCAGGAAGTACGGCACCTTTGTTCATTCCGGGTTCGGCCTTGGGGTCGAGCGGACGGTGGCCTGGATCTGCGGACTACCCCATATCCGGGAGGCCATCGCCTTTCCGCGGCAGATTCATCGGCTGTATCCATAGACGGCAAGACGGCAAGACGGCAGGTCGGTAGGTCGGCAAGACGGCAAGACGGCAGGTCGGCAAGTCGGCAAGATTCTAGCTGCCGTTCTGCCGACTGGCCGTCCTGCCGACCCTTTTTGCCTCGTCCCAGAGCTCATCCAACTTCTCAAGTCCGGCCGACTCCACCTCAAGTCCCTTCTCAAGTGCCAGCCGTTCCACTTCCCTAAACCGTTGCTGGAACTTGAGATTGGCGCGGTCCAATGCCAGGGTCGGTTGCACGTGGGCCTTCCGCGCCAGGTTGACCACCGCGAAGAGGAGATCGCCGATCTCGTCCACCAGGTCATCCGGAGCCATGACCGGTGTATTGGGATCGGTCGAGACATCCGGGGCTTTTGTGGAAAACTTTTCAATCTCCTGTTCGACCTCAGCCAGTTCCTCCCGCACCTTCACCGCCGGGCCGGCGGTGTTCGGCCAGTCGAACCCCACCGAGGCGGCTCGTTGCTGGAGCCGGTACGCCAGCTGAAGGCTGGGGAGGGTGGGAGGGAGTCCGTCGAAGAGCCCGGTCCGGCCTTCCCGCCGCTTCAGGGTCTCCCAAGCTTCCGGGGGACCCAGGTCGTAGAGGTGCGGATGCCGCCGCCGCATCTTCCGCTCCAGGTCGGCCGCGACCTCCTCCGGGGTGAATTCTCCCCGCTCCTCGGCGATGACGAACTGCCAGGCCAGGTGGAGGAGGAAATCGCCCAGCTCATCACGAATCCTGGGCTGGTCCTCATCCCGTAAGGCGGCATCCAACTCGAGGACCTCTTCGACCAGGTAGGGGCGCAATGACTCGCGAGTCTGCACCCGGTCCCAGGGGCATCGGTTTCGGAGATCGCGGACTACCGCGAGAGCACGTCCAAGCGCTGAATTCTCTTGCATTTATCCTCCGTGACCGGTTATGATACCCGCCGCCTGTGACCACGTCAAACTTCACCGTTGCGCCCCGGGTTTGGGCCGATATCGACCTCGGGGCGGTTCTCTCCAACGCCCGCACGGTAGCCGCCACCAGCGGCACTCGACTTCTCCCCATGGTGAAGGCCGATGGATATGGCCTCGGGGCTGTGCCGGTGGCGAACGCGCTGGAACAACTGGATCCCTGGGGCTACGGAGTCGCGTCGGTTGAAGAGGGTGAGGAGTTGCGGGCCGCAGGCATCACCCGACCGGTGGTGGTCTTCAGCCCGCTGCGCTCCGCCCGGATCCCTCGCTATCTCTCTGCCCAGCTGCGCCCATCGATCGGCGACCACGCCGCGCTCCGGGACTGGATTGCCGCGTCCGACCGTCCATTTCACGTCGAGATCGACAGCGGCCTCTCCCGGGCCGGATTTCGCTGGAATGATTCGACGGCCATCGCGGAACTGCTTACGGCCTTGTCGAGCCGTCCGCCGGAAGGTGTCTTTACCCACTTCCACTCCGGCGATGATGCGCCGGACTCCATGGACCAACAGTGGCAACGCTTCATGGGCCTGGTGCAACTCATGGGCGAGCGGCCCCAGTTGATCCACGCCGCGAACAGCGCCGCTGCGCTCCGGGATCGGAAATACGCCGCCGACCTGGTCCGCCCGGGTATCTATTTGTACGGCGGCGAGGCCGGAGGCCGCTATCCATCGAGGGTGGTCCAGTTGCGGAGCGTCGTTATCGCGACCCGGCGAATCGAAGCAGGGGAGCCGGTGAGTTACGGGGCAACCTGGAGTTCGCCCACGCCGGTCACCATCGCGACGCTCGCCATCGGCTATGCCGACGGGCTGCACCGGGCCCTGGCGCCGAAGGGCCGGATCGAGCTGAACAACCGGCTGCTCCCGATTGCCGGCCGGATCACTATGGACATGACGATGCTGGCGGTGCCGGACGACCTGGCGGTCGCCCCCGGCGATGTGGCTACTATTTTCGGCGGCCGGGTCTCGCTCGATGCCCAGGCCGGCGCGGCCGGAACCATTTCTTACGAGCTGCTCACCAGCATGGGGCGGCGGGTTGAACGACGGTACCATTCCTAAATGGGGGAATGTGGGAATAGGGGAATGTGGGAACACTCCCTTTCGCACTCCCCCAAGGAAGCTGAATTCAATGAGATCGGTTCCCACATTCCCCTATTCCCACATTCTAATGTTTCGATGAACCCGCATTTTATGACCCTCGTCTTGGGCCTGGCCGCGCAGGCGGAGTCCGCACTGAGCGGGACCCTGCCGCCCGAGGTCGCCGCGCAAACCGGTGGCGATGGGCGCCGGATGGCACAGTTGCTGATCGATACCCTCATCATGCTGGAGCAGAAGACCGAGGGCCGGCTCGAGCCCGATGAGAAGAAACTCCTTTCCGACGCGCTCACCACCCTGCGATTCCGGTTCGTGCAGACCGGCAAACCGGCCTGACCGGGATGGGACGACGCGCGGCGATCATTATCCTCGACGGCGTGGGAATCGGCGCGGCCGCTGACGCCGCCGACTACGGGGACGCAGGCAGCAACACGCTGGGCAACCTGGCCACGGCGGTGGGAGGGTTTTCTCTCCCCAACCTCGAGCGACTCGGCTTGGGAAGTTGCGGAACCCTGGCCGGCGTCCGCCAGCTGGACCAACCGGCGGCGGCCTTTGGAACCTGCCAGCCGGCCAGCAAGGGGAAGGACAGCACGACGGGGCACTGGGAGTTGTGTGGCCTGATGCTGGATCGGCCGTTTCCTACCTATCCCAACGGGTTTCCGGCCCAGCTGGTCGATGCATTCGCGCAACTCACCGGGCGGAGGGTAGTTGGCAACAAGCCCGCGTCCGGCACCGCGATCCTGGATGAGTTGGGGGAACACCATCTCAAGACGGGAGACTGGATCGTCTACACTTCGGCCGACAGCGTGTTCCAGGTTGCGGCGCACGAGGACAAGGTTCCACTCAAGGAACTCTACGCGGCATGTGAGCTCGCGCGGGACCTGCTCAAGGCGCCGCATGATGTATCCCGGGTAATTGCTCGGCCGTTTATCGGTCGTCCCGGCGCCTGGACCCGTACCCCGCGGCGGAAGGACTACAGCATTGCACCGCCCGGATCCACGCTGCTGGATTACCTGCACGACCGCCATATCCCTCGACTGGGCATCGGCAAGGTGGACGACCTCTTCGCCGGCCGCCACATCACCAGCGTGCACACCGCGACCAACGCCGAGGCCTACCGGATGATCCGCGATGGCCTCCGCGATATGCAGCGCGGCCTTCTGTTCGCGAACGTGATCGAATTCGACCAGGCCTGGGGACACCGGAACGACACCGCCGGCTTCTACCAGGGGCTTCGGGAGCTGGACCAGGTTCTCCCCGAGCTGCTGAGCGCCGTGCGGGAGGAGGACCTGGTTATCTTTACCGCGGATCACGGCAACGATCCCACCACCCCCTCCACCGATCATTCCCGCGAGGTGGTGCCGCTCCTGGTGTACGGTCCCCGAGTTCGCGCTGTTCCGCTTGGGTCGCGCCGCACCTTTGCCGACGTGGGACAAACGGTGGCCGAGTTCCTGGGCGCCGCCCCGCTGGCAGCGGGCACTTCGTTTCTTGGAGACGTGTGGGCCAATTGAGAGAGGAATCCGGAGCTTTGACATACATAGGTGAACGGCGCGGTGGCGGGGCTGGCCGGTGCTATGTCCTCCTGCTGTTGCTGGGGGTCTTTCTCGCCGTCGCCTGCCGCGACGATTTGAATGCTCCGGTCGATTGTCCAGCCTTGTGTCCCGGGGGGCAGCCCCCGGTGCTCGAGTCCGTGCTCATCGCGCGGGACAGCATGGATTCTTCCTTCGTCGGCTATGTGCCGGCCGGGCTCGGCATCTCGCTCCGGGTGAGCAACGGCCTGCCGGTTTCCGAGGACCGGGGCATCGTGCAGTTCCTGCCCCTTCCTGACACCGTCGTCGTCAGCGATTCCGGTCACCACTATGTAATCGATTCGGTAGAATTCGGGCTGACCCTCCAAGCTCGCGACACCCTGGTGGATTCGCTCCGCTTTCTCCTCTATCGGTTGCCGATCGGCATCGACACCACGACGACCTTCGCCGACATCGCGCCCAACCTTGTACCGGGCAATGTGGTGGATACCATTTTCGTCCCGGATAGCGTCAAGTCGGGCGTGATCCAATCGGTATTGAGTGGTGCCGAGCTGACCCGGGTGCTTATCCCCCCCGGAGACAGCGGCAAGATCGCCATCGCGATCGCGCTGGTGGGCAGCGCGCCGACCGGCGCCCGGATTGCGAGTATCGCGGCGACCGGATCGCCCCGGATGAAGACCTACGTGACCGCCGACAGCGTGGCGGATTCGACCAAGAAGCAGGTGAGCATCAGCCGGTTTCCCTCGTTCGCCTCGTTCGTGAGCCAGGCGCCGCTGGCATTGAACAACGACCTGCTCTCGATCGGCGGGGCACCCTCCCACCGAGCCCGGCTGAAATTCGACTTGCCGCGCAACCTTCGGGACTCGGTCACTATTCTGCGGGCTACGCTTGAGCTTACTCCCAATTCGACCATCCTGGGACTGCCTAATGATCCGGCGACGCTGCAGGCCATCGGGGTGATCGGAGACCTGGGCGCCAAGTCACCGCTGGTTACCGGGGGCAATACCATCGGACTCAAGACGGTGGACGCCGGGACCACCGGAACCGTCGAAATCGATGTGACCCGGCTTATCCGGGCCTGGCAGACCAAGAACGGCCTGCCGACGATAGTCTTTATCGCCATAGCCCCGGAGGCCGCCACGTTTACCCAGCCGGTGTTCAAGTCCACCCGATCCGGATCCGGTGCTCCCCAGCTGCGGATCACCTACTACGATAAGTTTCCGTTCCAGAGGTTCTGAGTGCGCTACCCTCTGCTGGTTCTCGCAATTGTCGGCCTGGCTCCCGCCGCTCACGCCCAGGGGTCCATCTTCGGCGTCCGCAGCCTGGGCATTCCGGGCCGAGGCGTATCCGCGTACGCCTGGGCGCTGGGCGGATCGACCGGGCTGTTCGACTACGAGTCCCGGGACAACCCCGCCAGCATCGCGTCGACCCGGACCCTCTCAGTGGGATTCCAGCTGATCCCGGAGCGCCGCACGGTGGAGACGCCGGCCGGCAGCGACAAGATCAGGACCGCCCAGTTCCCGCTGTTCAGCGTCGCCGGCCCGCTCCGGGGCAGTCGGCTGGGACTGGGGTTGAGCTTTTCGAATTATGCCTCGCGTGATTTCCAGATCGTGGCGACTCACTCCGAAATCATCCGGGGTGTGCCGGTGGACGTTACCGACACTCTGACCTCGCGGGGCGGCCTCAACGACATCGCCCTCGCCGCCAGCTATGGGCTCTCACCGACTCTCGATGTCGGCGTCGGCGTGCATGTCATCACCGGGGTGAACCGGCTGGATCAGACCCGGGTCTTCTCCGATACTTCGTACCTGCCCGCCAATCAGAGCGCCGAGCTTTCCTACGCCGGCTATGGCCTCGCCATTGGCGCCGTGTTCCGCGTGGCACCCACTCTTCGCCTGGCGACGGTACTGCGTTCCGACTCCAAGGTCGACGTGGATCGCGACTCTTCCCGCAGCAGCTCTGTGGATCTGCCTTACACCGTGGGTGCCGCTCTCCAGTTCAGCGCGGCGCGAGGCTTGAACCTGACCGGCCAGATGATGTACCGTAGCTGGTCGAGCGCCAACGCCGATCTGGTGGCCCAGGGTGGTCCGGGAGCCAAGAGCACGATCGAGCTGAATGCCGGGGCCGAATGGGTGTCCGATCCCAAGCGCCCCTGGCGCCGTCCACTCCGGATCGGGTTTCGCTACGCCCAACTGCCATTCCTGCTGGAGGGCGTCAGCGATCAGCCGCGCGAAACCGGCATCAGCATCGGCACCGGGGTTCGCTTCGCGGGACAACGGGGCGGGCTGGACCTAGCTCTGGAACGGACCTGGCGCAGCGCGGGATCGGATTACAAGGAGCGGGCCTGGCTGCTGGTGATCGGGTTGTCGGTCCGCCCCGCGTTGACTCAGTAGCAGTTCCGGTTGTGCTGGACTGAACTGCCAACGCGAAGACGCGAAGGCGCAAAGAGAGCCCCATGGTCGTCCTTTGCGTCTTGGCGCCTTTGCGTCGGCAGTTTGTAGTTCCGGCCCTTATCCTAATACCCGATGACTGAGCTACCTTTCATAGCATGAAGCGGGTTTATATCGAAACCTACGGCTGCCAGATGAACGTGGCGGACACCGAAACCATGTTCGGGGTCCTGGCCCGGCACGGGTATGTCCGGACCGAACAGCCGGAAGAGGCCGATGTCATGCTGGTCAATACCTGCGCGGTACGGGACAATGCCGAGCAGCGGGTCATCGGCCGGGTGGGGGAGCTGCAGCGCTACAAGCGAAGCGGTACGGTGCTCGGTGTCGCGGGGTGCATGGCTCAGCGGCTGGGGTCCGCCCTGCTGGAACAGGTTCCCAAGGTCGACCTGGTGGTCGGCCCCGACGGGTACCGGAACCTTCCGGCCCTCCTCGACATGGCGCAGGCGGGGCAGCGGTCCAGCGACACCGAGTTCAGGAGCTGGGAGCACTACGAGGACGTCCCGCCGGTGCGGGAGTTGGCGGCCACGGCTTTCGTCACTGTCCAACGGGGCTGCGATTATAAGTGCACCTTCTGCATTGTTCCGTATACCCGGGGACCCGAGCGCAGCCGTAATTTGGACGACGTGGTGCGCGAGGTGCGGACCCTGGTAGAGCAGGGGGTCAGCGAAGTGACCCTGCTGGGACAGACCGTCAACAGCTATAACGACGGCGTCGCAGATTTCGCGGATTTGCTGAAAGCGGTGGGAGCGGTGGATGGCCTTCGCCGGATCCGATTCACCAGCCCGTATCCCACGGACTTTACGGCCCGGGTCATCGAGGCGATGGCCACCACGCCCGCGGTCTGCGAGCACGTGCACCTGCCGGTGCAGAGCGGATCCAACGCCGTGCTGAAGCGGATGCTGCGCCGGTACACCCGGGAGCGTTACCTGGAGGTAGTCGCGGACTTGCGGGCCGCGATCCCCGGCATCACCCTGTCGACCGATGTGATCGTAGGGTTCCCGGGCGAGACCGAAGAGCAGTTCGCCGAAACCCTGACCCTGGTGACAGCCGCCGACTTTGACGATGCCTACACCTTCAAGTATTCGATGCGGGATGGCACGCCGGCGGTGCGGCTCAACGACCACCTGAGCGACGCGGCGGCAGGTGAGCGGCTGGAGCGGCTGATTGCCGTGGTGCGCCAGAACGTCCGGCGGAAAAACCAGGCCCGGGTCGGCTCCACCCACGAAGCCCTGGTGGAACGGCCGGCACGGCGAGGCGACCTGCTCCTGGCCCGGACCCGGAGCAACCTTCTCGCCCTGGTGGACCTTCCCGCCAGCGCGATTGGTGAGTACCATCAGATCACCCTGACCGGAACCACTGGCTCCACCTTCACGGCCTCAGTCCTCAGACCACAGCTGGCGGTGCTATGATCATCCACAACCTGGTTGAAGAGCGAGTGTTGACGATGTACGACGAGCTGCGGCCTCAGATCCCCGGTTTCTGCGGCTGCGAGGTGTGCCGGGGAGATGTGCTCGTCTACGCGCTGAACCGGCTGACCGCGCGCTACGTCGCGACCACAGAAGGAAAAGTCATGACCGAGCTCAACCTGGACAGCGGACAGAGCCGGGTGAATATGGAAGTCATGCTTATGGAAGGATTTCGCCGGGTGTCCATGGCCCCCCGCTGCGGGAAGGCGGCGAAACAGCCGGGATAGCCGGCACAGCCTGGAGGAATCGCAGTGCGGCTAAGACCTCCAATCATGATTGTCCTGGCATACGGGGCCGGTCTCGCGACCGGCCTCTCGCATTTTGGGGTACCGGCCTGCGGGTTCCTGCTACCGGCCATCATGTTCTGGCGCGCCCGACCTCGACTCGCCCTGGCTGCCGCGATCATGTTATTGGGCACAGCAAGCGGTGGAATCGAAGCCGCCGCCGAACGGGAAGCGTGCTCCGCGAGGTTGCCGGCGGGACGGCTCCAGCTCACCCTGACTCTGGCCGAGCCGGCCGACTCCGCGGGAGGCCTGGTTCAGGCAACGCCTCGGGGAGCGTCCTGCCGCGGCTCGATCACGGCGCGATGGCCGACTCGCCAGCCCGGCAGGTCGGGGCAGGCGTGGCGCGCTACCGGCCGGTGGGTTGCCGGCTCGCCCAGGAGCCGGTACGGCGGAACCCTGGTCGTTGAGCAGGTAGACAGCCTCAGCTCCGCTCCATCGCTGGCGGACCGGGTGCGGTCCGGCATCCTGGCCACGACGGCCCGGCTCTATGGGAGCCGGGCACCTCTGGTTGATGCATTGATTCTGAATCGGCGGGGAACCCTGGATCCGGCCATTTCCGATGCGTATGCCCAATCGGGGCTGGTGCATATCCTTTCGATTTCCGGGTTTCACGTCGGCCTGATTGCCGGATGGCTCTACCTGCTGGCCCGGATGCTTCGCTGCTCCCGGACCCGGGCCGCGCTGCTTTCATCCGGTTTGAGCGTGGTCTACGTGGCATTCATCGGATGGCCCGCGCCCGCGACCCGGGCAGCCGCGCTGGTGGTGCTGCTCGCCTTTTGTCGCTGGCGACAACGGCAGGTGGAACCCGATGCTCTGCTGTCGGTCACCTGCCTGGTGGTGCTGTTGCTCGATCCCCACGCCGTCTTCGAGCTGGGCGGATGGCTGTCGGCGGCCGCGCTCTGGGGTGCCACCCGGTTCTCCCGCTGGAGCGACCGCGCCCTGAGCGCGGCGCCCGGCTGGAGAATGCTGGCGTCCTCAGTAGGCGCCACCCTCGCCACCGCGCCGTTCACCGCCGCCGCCCTCGGCAGCGTGGCGATCGTGGGCATCGGGCTCAACTTCGTCGCGATTCCGCTGGCGGCGCTGGCGGTGCCGGGCGTCCTGGCGAGCCTGGTGCTTCATCCGGTCCTCCCGGCGCTGAGCGCCGCGCTCGCGGCCGGGGCGGGGGTCTGCCTGAGCCTGCTCGATGGGGTCGCCCTCTTCGGATCCAGGGTTCCCGGGGGTCACGTCATCCAGCCGATAGGGGTCGGCGCTGCATGGCCCTGGGCTCTGTTGCTGGGTCTCGCGCTGTGGAGTCTCGGTAGTCGGAACACGCTGGCGGTCGCTGCACGCCGTTGGGGCTGGGGTCTGGTGCTCATCGTCTGGGGCTCGCTGGCGTTCACCCTGGCCGGCCAGCGGCCTGACAGCGGTTCCGTTCTGACGTTACATTTTCTCAAGGTTGGCCAGGGCGATGGGGCCGCCGTCCGAACCCCGGGCGGCCACTGGCTGGTGATCGATGCCGGCCCTCGCATCGAGGGAATCGATGCCGGCAGCCGGGTCATGGTTCCGTTTCTCCGACGCCAGGGCGTAACCCGGCTCGCGGGTGTGGTCGTGTCGCACGTGCACGCGGACCATCTCGGGGGTATTCCAGCCATTCTCGAGCGCTATCCCAGCGACATCGTCCTGGAACCGGGAGATCTCAGCAGCGATCCCCGCTACCTCGAGTTTCTGAACCTGCTGGCGGTGCGCGGAGTGCGCTGGCGCCCGGGCCGTCCCGGCGACCGATTCGTGCTCGATTCGGTGAGCTTCACGCTGCTGCATCCGGATACCACGTGGAACCAGTGGGGTGAGGACCTGAACGAGGACTCCATCGTTCTCCTGGTGGAGTTCCGGGGCTTTCAGGCCCTCTTCACCGGAGATGCCGGTCTGCAGGCCGAGCCGCTGCTGCTGCGAAGGCTGGGAAGGATCGATGTGCTCAAGGTCGGGCATCATGGCAGCCGGACTGCCACCGGCGACGCCCTGCTCGATCAGGCCAGGCCCAAGGCAGCGGTGATCAGCGTGGGCCACAACAATTACGGCCATCCGGCACCGGAGACGCTGGCCCGGCTCCGCCGTCACGGAATCCCGGTCTGGCGTACCGACCAGGACGGCGATATCACCGTCACGACGGACGGGACGACCATGAACGTCTGTGCCCTGCGCGGTTGCCGGCCGTATCCCGTGAATCCGTAAACAGGAGCTCCCGTGCTTTCGTCATTCGGACAGGTCACCACCATCGAGCGCTTCATCCTGGAGCAGGAAGACCAGTTCCCCGAAGCCACCGGGGAGCTGTCCAACCTGCTTTATGACATCGCGCTGGCGGCAAAGATCATCGCCGCATCGATCCGCCGTGCCGGCCTGGTCAACATCCTGGGCTCGGCCAAGGCAACCAACGTACAGGGCGAAGAGCAGCAGAAGCTCGACGTGTTCGCCAACGAGACCATTAAGAACGCCTTGATGCATACCGGGCGGGTCTGCGTGATGGGCTCGGAAGAGGACGACGACATCATCCCGGTGCCGCCCCAGTTTCCGGTCGGGAAATATGCCGTGCTGTTCGACCCGCTCGACGGGTCCTCCAACATCGACGTGAACTCGGCCGTGGGAACGATCTTCAGCATCTGCCGCCGGGTCAGCCTGGAGGGCCGGGGGACCGTCAACGATGTGCTGCAGCAGGGTTGCCGGCAGGTGGCGGCCGGGTACGTGATGTACGGTTCCAGCACGATGCTGGTATACACCACCGGCCAGGGCGTGCATGGATTCACCCTGGATCCGACGATCGGAGAGTTCCTGCTTTCGTCCGCCCGGATCGTGACTCCGCAGGTTGGCATGTACTACAGTGTCAACGAGAGCAATTTTGCCCGCTGGAGTAAGGGGATGCAAACCGCGGTGCGTGGGTTCCACGGCGACATACCGGATCGGATCAAGGGAAAGAACAGCCGCTACATCGGGTCCTTCGTGGCCGATTTCCATCGCAACCTGATCAACGGCGGGGTATTCATGTATCCCGCGGATAGCAAGAATCCCAAGGGCAAGCTCCGGCTGCTGTACGAGGCGTGCCCCATGGCGTTCATCGCGGAGCAGGCGGAAGGCGCCGCGACCGATGGCAGCAACCGGATCCTGGACGTTCAGCCCGAGGCGCTGCACCAGCGGACCCCGCTGGTGATCGGGTCGCGGGAGGATGTTGCGTTCGTGGCGGACACGCTGCGGCGGGTGGAGGCGGGGGAGTTGTTGTTGAACACCAGGAAATAGCGCTACCGCTTCAACGCCGATGAACGCCGAAACGCGCCGATTGACTCCGATGAGGATCTAAGGTTCTGGCTTGTTCCGGTTCATTAGAATCAATCTCTTGAACTCAGGTCGTGGTCCGAAATTCAACACGAGTCCTAATTCGACGGTGCTTGCTCTCAGGGCATTGCGAAGTTGAAGCGAGTGTCGAGAATGCAGTCGTTTCGCCACCTTGAGCTCAAGCATGACCTGATCGTTGACAAGCAGGTCGCAGCGAAAATGACCGACTGACGCACCCCGGTAATGGACAGTCACCATGGATTCTTCCATCACCACCAGGCCGCCGAGTCTGAGCTCAATTGCCAGCGCCCGCCGGTATACTGATTCGAGGAAGCCAAATCCGAGCCTGTTGTACGTCTGGAAGAAGGCTCTGATAATGGCCTCCGAAGTCTCCTTGTGAACAAAATCAGCCGCCCTAACAAGACTCATTATCCCATTGTATCTACTCCATTGTGAAGTACCTAACCAAAACCACGCACGTGCTGGCCACCAAAACGCGGCAATCGGCGTGTTTCGGCGTTCATCCGCGTTGAAGCGGTAGCGCCCACTATGCCAAAATCCGACAAGCCTTTCTACGGCCCACCCGACTGGCCCGGCGATCCGGCGAAGGACCTGGGTGAGCCGGGCCAGTTCCCCTTCACCCGCGGCGTCTACCCCACGATGTACACCACCCGGCTCTGGACCATGCGCCAGTACGCCGGGTTCGGGACCGCGGAGGAAACCAACGCCCGGTTCCGCCAGCTGCTCGCCGCCGGGCAGTCCGGGCTCTCCACCGCGTTCGATCTCCCCACCCAGATGGGCTACGACTCCGACCACCCGATGGCCGAAGGAGAGGTCGGGCGGGTGGGGGTGGCCATCGATACGGTGGACGACCTCGCGACCCTCTTCCGGGAAATCCCGCTGGACAAGGTCTCCACCTCGATGACGATCAACGCTACCGCGGCGATCCTGCTGGCGATGTACGTCGTGGTGGGCGAGGAACAGGGCATCGAGCGCCAGGCGCTGGCCGGCACCGTGCAGAACGACGTGCTGAAGGAATACATCGCCCGGGGAACCTACATCTATCCGGCGGAGCCCTCGCTCCGCCTGGTCACCGATATTCTTCGCTTCGTTGCCGAAGAACGGATGAGTTTCAACCCGGTCTCCATCAGCGGGTACCACATGCGGGAGGCCGGGGCCACCGCGGTTCAGGAGGTCGGGTTCACCCTGGCCAACGCGCTGGAATATGTGAAGCGGGCCCTGGGGGCCGGCCTCGCCCTGGAATCCTTCGGTCCCCGCCTCTCCTTCTTCTTTGCGGCGCATAACGACCTGTTCGAGGAGGCCGCCAAGTTCCGCGCCGCCCGCCGGCTCTGGGCCCGGCTCTCGCGGGAGCGGTTCAACGCCGACGATGCCACTGCCCGGCTCCGCTTTCACACCCAGACCGGCGGTGTCACTCTCCAGGCTCAACAGCCGCTCAACAACGTGGTCCGGGTGGCGGTGCAGGGACTCGCGGCCGTGCTGGGCGGAACCCAGTCTCTGCACACCAACGGTTATGACGAGGCGTTGGCCCTTCCCACCCAGGCCGCGGCGACCCTGGCGCTTCGAACCCAGCAGATCCTGGCATACGAGAGCGGAACCACCAGGACAGTAGATCCCCTGGCCGGGAGCTACTACGTGGAGGCCCTCACCGACCAGATCGAACGGGAGGCGCTGGAGCTGATCGAGCAGGTCGATGCCCTGGGGGGCGCGGCCGCGGCGATCCAGAAGGGATTCTTCCAGGAGACCATCGCGCGGAGCGCGTACGAGATCCAGCAGGCGCAGGAGTCGGGGACGATGACCGTAGTGGGCGTGAACCGGTTCACCGATGACTCGGCCCCGCCCGCCATCCACACGCCGGATTTCTCGGCGCTGGCGGCGCAGCAGAGGCAAAGGCTGGCCGAGTCGAGGAAGCGGCGAGACGCTTCCGCGGTGGCCCTGCGGTTGGCGGACCTCAAGACCGCGGCCGGATCTACTCTGCCGCTCATGCCCCCCATCATCGAGGCGGTGCGGGCCCGCGCGACGCTGGGCGAGATCAGCGACGCGCTCCGCGAAGTCTGGGGCGTCTTCCGACCCTAGGCCCTTGCGGCTTTCAACGACAGTTGTAGTTTAATCTCCATGCCGACTCCCAACGATCTGAGCGACCTCCAGCTCTCGGTGCTTCGGGTACTCTGGGACCGGGGCGAGGCTTCCGCCCAGGAAGTGCAATCGGCGCTCGAGAAGGAGCGACCGCTGGCGGTGACCACGGTTGCCACGGTGCTTTCCCGGCTGGAGAAACGCGGCGTCGTTCGTCACCGGAGCGACGGCCGTCTGTTTATTTATCGCCCAGCGGTCACCAAGGACGATGTGAGTCACTCCATGCTGGGGGCGCTGGTCGATTCGGTATTCCAGGGGGATCCCACGGCTCTCATCAGCCACCTGGTAACCCGCCGCGACGTCTCCCCCGGCGATCTCGATCGCATGCGCCGCCTGATCGAAGAAGCCCGCGATGGCCGGGGAGGTCGCCGTGGGCGCTGATACTGCGGTGGCTCGCCTGCTTCCCTGGCTGTTGAACTACCTGCTCCATAGCACGGTGCTGCTGCTGTCGGCGCTAGTGGTCACGGCCTGGCTTCGTCACCGAGTTCGGATGGCGGAGATCCTCTGGCGGGCGGCCCTGATTACTCCCTTTCTGACCGCCACGCTGGCTTCGATACGACCGGCCGGCCAAGCCGCCATTCCCGGAGGGCCGGCCGCTACGGTGTGGTGGGTGCCTTCGCACCAGGGCGAGATACCGGCCTGGATGGGTTTCCTCATCGGGGTCTGGCTGGTGGGCGCCCCCATTGGTCTGGCTCGACTATTTGTTGCGAGGGCTCGACTCTCGCGCTTGCTGGCCTCGCGCCAGGTGGCGGACCGAACCGTGCTGCGGAACCGGCTGCCTGAATGGAGCGGCGATCGGATTCGAATCTCCATTTCCAGGGTAGTGGGTTCGCCGGTGGCCTTGGGATTTCGGGAACTCTGTCTTCCCGAACTGGCCCTTACCGCTCTGACGGATGAGGAGCTCAGAGCCGTGGTTGCCCACGAAATGGCCCACCTGGAACGGCGCGACGCATTCTGGCTTGGGATCGGCGCGGTCCTCCAATGCATGATGTTTGTCCAGCCGCTCAATCTCATTGCCCGTCGTCGCCTGCGAGATATTGCGGAGTATCTCTGCGATGATCGCGCCGCACAGGTGGCCTCACCCGTCGCCTTCGCGTCGGCCCTCGCGACGGTGGCGGCGTGGACTGCGTCTCAGCCCCCGCTGGAAGCACTGGCGATGATGGGACAGGAGTCCCTGGCGCTCCGCCGGGTACGCCGCATCCTCAATGGCCGGGGCTCCGGCCGGTCCCTCGGTGCTGGAGCGATCCTGCTTCTGTGGGCGGTCCCGCTGGCGGGGATCGGCCTTTGGGGACCGCGGGTAGGGATCAGTCAGGCCCCCGGAGGTCGCTACACCATCACGGCCTTTGACGATGCCGGTCCGTTCACGGTCACGCTGGAGCGGGGAAGGGTACTGGCCGCAACGATGGACGGGCAACCGATTCCGGCTCCGGCAATCACCCAGGCCGGGCCCCAGATCAGAATCACTGATCCAGCCGGCCGCATCCCGCTGGAACTCACCCTGACTGCCCAGGGTGGCCTTGCCTGGAAATCCCGTCCGCGCAGCAATCCCGCGATCCTGCCCCCATCCTGAAGCCGCGATGATCATTTTTCGGAGCTTTCCATGCGCGCAATAACTACATGTGTAGTCCTGTTTCTGGGGTTGACCCGCTCCGGTTTGCCGCAAACCCTGCCGGATACCGTCACCGGGGTGCTTCACTTGCAACAGGTAATCGAGCGGTATGGTCCGACGATCGGTGACCGC
>Ga0070699_100000704_pt1 | contig 30980 bp, 29 predicted proteins | sample KBSK1503metaG_FD_65473 | JGI IMG/M metagenome (GOLD analysis project Ga0070699, IMG submission 65473) | Corn, switchgrass and miscanthus rhizosphere microbial communities from Kellogg Biological Station, Michigan, USA - KBS K1-50-3 metaG | ecosystem: Host-associated > Plants > Roots >...
GCGAGGACTGACAACAAGAGAATACTTTTCTTCATGATACTTCCTCCATTCTGACGAGTTTCGACCTGAAACTCTCGGTTTCAAACCCGGGACGGATGAGAGACGCCAGATCCCTATTAAGTCGACAATAATCAGGCGGCGGCTCTACGCCGTCGCCTGCGCCGGCATCTCTACCACCGGTCGGACTTCAACCGTACCCATACGCGCTGATGGGATCCGCGCCGCGATTGCATTCGCCTCGTCAAGATCCTTGGCTTCGATCAGGTAATAGCCGCCCAGCTGCTCGTGCGTCTCCGCAAAGGGACCGTCGGTCACAAGCTGCTTTCCCTCGCGCACGCGCACGCTGGTCGCTGTGGCGATTGGGTGTAATTGAGCACCCGCGAGGTAATGCCCGCTTGCCCTGATCTCTTGTGAGAATTGTCTATATTCACCGTAAATCTGGTTCTGCTCAACTTCGTTGAGCTTTCCCCAACCCCGCTCGTTGTCGTAAATCAGCAACATGTATTTCATCTTTATGCCTCCATCAGTGATTCAAATCAGATTAAGTTTCGATTGAAACTCTCGCCTTTCAACTCAACGACGGATGAAAACCGCCAGATCGACATTCAGCCAGATAAATCTTAAATCGAATGATCAGTCATCTAACACCATCATTGCCGTACCAAGCCAGTCGATAAATAATGTCCATATGACGACGGGTGCGGCGGCAAAGTACGTTGATGCGTTTATGCAAAATGTAAACTGCGGAGAGGTCAACCGGCGTGTGGTTATGCAAGAGAGATTATTGCTTTAGGTTGAGCCGTTTGATGTTTTGAGCCCAACAAATAGTTTATGGGTGGACTTGCGCTCCGAACCCACTTGAAGTCGCAAGCCACCCATTAGAACACAGTTTCACTCCGAATCCTGTGTCCTTACCGTTGCGGGTTACTCCCGCTAGTTCGCGCCTCCAGTGTTTGCGTCACCGCTGTTGGCGATGGTTGCCTGATTGCCGTCCTTAAACGTAACGCTAATTAGAATCACATTGCTGGAGTCACCACTGTCCCGCGTTACATAAACGGCGTGATCTTTCTGCTCACGCTTCTCAAGTTGAGCCGGTGCAGAGGCTACCACCTTCCGACCTTTGACGATGGAAAGCTCCTTGGTTTGGTCGTCGTACACAACGTTATACGTACCGCTTTTCACGACCGTGCCATTTACCACAACAGGCTGCGCGAAGGTCACCTCCTTTTTGATTACCTCCGCCAAAGCCACACCACTTGTGATCGCGCCAACCAGAACGGCCACAACTAACCGATTTACAAGTTTTATCATTGCTATCTTTCTACTCCTTTGTTTGTCACTTCTCCAAAATATTAAGCCGCGCTCTTCAGAACGTGACTGGTAACCCCAAGCCAATACAATTCGCTTGCCACGGCTCTTGACCCAGAAAGCGCGGGTTTCTTGGGCCTTTTGCCTGCGCCCTTATAAGCCGTGTTGGTTGAAGTGACCAAATGCTGTCCACTGGCAGAATCTTGTCACTGCTGCCGACCCAATAGCGCTTAGGGCAGCGATACTATTCGCCGCAGATGTATATATTTTGCGAAGACCTTAGTCGGAGATGGGCGTAAGATTGGCGGACAAATGGTGGTAGGGTCTTGGTGGGCTGCACTCGCTTTTTAATAGGCCGCCTGTTCCACACAGTTGGCGGTAGAGTAGGTGGTTGTTCATGTTGCGCCGACCAGGGGAAGGGGACAGAAAATGAAACTAGGATTCATCGGCCTGGGAAACATGGGCTCGGGAATAGCACGCAACTTGATCAAAGCGGGACACACGGTCTCCGTTTACAATCGGACGCGGAGCCGTTCCGAGGCGTTTGCATCATTGGGTGTGCGCGTTGCCGAGACCCCTGACGCAGCTGCCTCCAATGTAGAGGTGTTGATTACCATGCTGGCGGATGATGCCGCTGTGCAAAGTGTCATCTACTCACCTGGAAATGCCATTGTGGCTCTCCCTGCCGGTGCAGTTCATATTTCAATGAGCACGATCAGCGTCGTGTTGTCGCGCCAGTTGGCTGAGAGTCACCGAGAAAAGCAACAGCATTATCTGGCCGCGCCTGTGTTCGGCCGGCCTGACGCCGCAGCCGCCGCAAAGCTGTTCATTGTTGCCGCTGGCCCAGCCGAACAGCTCGAACGCTGCCGACCTCTTTTCGACGCGATTGGTCAGAAGACGTTCCTGGCCGGAGAGGAAGCTCAGGCTGCCAACGTGATCAAGTTAGCAGGCAATTTCCTCATCACAACGGTTATCGAAAGTCTGGGCGAAGCGTTTGCTTTTGGTCGCAAGTTTGGAGTTGACCCGCACGCCTTTTTGGACATTCTCACAAACTCGCTCTTCACCGCACCAGTCTACCGAAATTACGGTAGCATGATCGCTTCAGACAACTTTGAGCCGGCAGGCTTCAAATTGCCACTCGGGTTTAAAGACAACCGTCTATTGCTCGCTGCTGCTGAGGAGGCGGCGGTGCCAATGCCAATGGCGAGCCTTGTCCACGATCGGTTTGTGGCCGCACTCGCTCAAGGGTTGGGCGAGGCCGATTGGGCTGCGATTGCTCGCATCTCATATCAAAGCGCTGGACTTCGCAAGGAGGTCACGGAATGACATTCCCTACTTGGAAAGCAATGAGTTCTGCTTGTGGGTGATCCCCAATTCGCTGACTAAGGACGAGGCGAGGCGCGAATTAAGTGTAGCTGCACCCGATCCGCATCACGGGCGTTGAGGGAAAGGGAACTGAGATCATGGTTCGCGTTTCGATGCCCGGCAAGTCTTGATGTGCTATTCATAGCGGCTCGCCCTTGGCTAATTCGCGTAACCCATCTTTCTGGCTCAGCATGAAACGATGAAATGTTCGCGTTGCTGAGGGCTGAAAACGTCCCAACGAAACCATCTTCACCGAGCGGCGCAGTGTGTGCCCGGAGATGCGCAACTGGGCCAGCTTGCCCGCCTTCACTTCTTCACGCACAGCCCATGGAGGCAACAGTGTGATACCCCAGCCGTGCTCGGTCATCAGCTTGATGAAGTAGGTGTCATTGGATTCGAGGGCCAGGGCCGGACGAATGCTGACGCTTTCAAAGAACTGATCAGTTGCGCGTCGTATGGAAGAACCTCGTTCGAAGAGCACTAATCGCTCACGTTCTATCTCTTTCACCGTGACAGCACGCTTCTTTGCCAGCCGGTGCTGTCTACCGACTACCAGCAACAGTTGGTCTTCGACCAGTTGTTCTACCTTCAACGCTGGAGAGTAAACCGGCCAGGATGCGAAACCAATGTCTGCTGCGCCATCGAGAATTCCGGCAATCGTCTGTTCCGTGCTGACAGTCGTGCGAAACGACAACCCTATGCCCGGGTGCGCCCGCATGAAAGATTCAAAAAAGGGTGCAAACAAATAGACCAGTGCCTGGGTTGCTGCCGCCACACGCACCGAGCCCGCCGCCGAGTGCTCCTGTCCGGAAACGTGCTCACGCAACGCTTCTGCCTCGTCAAGGATCCGTTCCGCATGTTCCAGGGCGACAATGCCTGATTCCGATAACCGAACACCACGTTTCGCGCGAATGAACAACGGCTCGCCCAGCTCTGTTTCCAATGCTTTGATCTGGTGACTAACGGCGGATTGAGTCAGATTTAGCTGCTTCCCGGCCCGCGTAAAGTTTAAGGTTTCGGCTACAACGCGAAAAGTTCGCAGTTGCCATAACTCCATAACGGCTCTCCTCAGAAGGATAAGGCAACAGACATGAGTTCTTTTAATGGCCTCCATTAAAACAATGAGTTGGATAAATGGCAACGTCCTTCGTAGACTCTGCATACAACAAGGTGGGCACCAATACAGCCAGCCCCTACGGTGCGTGAACCACACGCAACTTCGAACTCATCCCCTTCAACCAATAATCAAACGACAAGGCAGATGGTTATGAGAAAGAGATCAGAAAATACAAAACATTATTTATTGGCCAGTGACTTTGATCAGACTTTAAGCTTTAACGATTCCGGAATTGTTCTGAGTGAAGTTCTTGGTACCTCCAGGTTTGGTGAAAAGGTCGCAGGCTTATCAAACATGAACCTGGTGCAACAGGGAGGCGAATTGGCTTACTTGCTGTTGCACGACCCTGAATACCGCTGTGTTCGCAAAGAGCACCTGATCGAGGTGGGCAAACGAATCCGCCTCAAGCAGAACATTCGGCAGTTGTTGCAATTCCTCGAAAAGGGCTTCGACGACTACCGCTTCTCCTTCTATGTAGTTTCGGCAGCGCCAGAAGAAGTGATCCAGTCGGCGCTCGAAGACATTATTCCTCCGGATCACATTTTCGGGACGCAATTCCGCTACGACCAGTCCAATGGCGAAATTAACTCGATTGTGCGAGTCCCTGCTGGTTACGGAAAGGTTGCGGTGATAGATGAACTGCATTCGGAACTGCAGGTAAGTTACGACCGCATCGTCTATGTCGGCGACGGCAGTTCAGACGTTCACGTGATGTTGCATGTTAATCGCCAGGACGGCTTCACAGTCGCCGTCTCGGAGGCAAAGCATATCGCGCAAATTGCTAAACGCAGTGTACTTAGCGATGACGCACTTAGCGTGTTGGTTCCTGTTCTCGAAGACATCGTGGGCTGGGACTCAGCGCGGATTCGCTCGCTATTCGAGTCGCAGGGTTTCCTGATTCAAGAGTGGGACAAAGTGCGAACGGATTGGCTGACTATCCGCGGGATACCGGATGGAACTGACTCAGGATCAACTTTAGTGGAGGCCGCGAATGCTTGATGGTCTCGGCTGGGTAGCGACGGCTTTCTTCGCAGCTTCCTACTTCTGTAAGACATCCAGAGCTATGCGTCGGGTCCAGGCGACGGCTGCCCTTTTGTGGGTTGCCTACGGCGTCTGGATGCATGCCCCTCCGATAGTCGTAGCTAACGTGATTGTGGCTTCGTTGGCCCTTTACTCCGACTGGAAGCAACCTCGTCTCTCGAGTGCTGACAATCGGCAACCGGAGATCTAAGAAGCCGCTGAAAAATTAATCACCAACTCAGCGACCGGGTCATCTCCGAGATGCTCGACTACGCTATTTGATAAAACAAAACAATTGCGCACGCGTTTCGACTCGGGAGCGGGGTAGCGGGTGGGTCCGTGCGCCTAGAGATCGCGCCGCGCTTAATTACTCGCTACCAGCAGGTGGGTAGAAACTTGGCGATTGAGCAGGAATTATTCGGTTGCTGTCGCCACCTAATACGGTACCGCGAGCGTAGCGACCGGATGCCGCCATTCAAGCTCAAACCGATGTAATTAGAGCAACGCGAGGGTTGAATGGCGGCATCCGGTCGCTACGCTCGCGGTTCTGTACTGAGTGAAGTTTATATGCTCATAAACGCGACTAAGCCGTGCAATGATCATCGTTGACAGGTCGCGCACGTTAGCCATAGGCTAATCTCATAGTTTCGCTTTCATCAGCAAGCAGCGCGTTTCGGCAATTATGGCATTTACAAATCCGAGCGGCAGTTTGGGAGTACGCATCTCTTTTTATGGAGAGAACCTTTTTTCAATTTCCTCCTCACCGCATTGCGCTACCTGGTGTCCGTGCAAATATTGCCTTCGCGGTTGAGCGACTATGACGAGCCTCGACGTTCCCACGAGGCGGCCCTTTCGCGCGCCCTTCAGGAAATACCAACTCGACAACGCCTATGACGAAATGTTCGAGCCCTCGGGCGTGCCGCGTGCGAGCTACGAGACGCTGCATGAACGTCTGGGCGAGATGGCGGCCGAGGAACTGCGCCGCCGTCAGAAAGCCGCCGATCTTTCATTTCTGCATCAGGGCATCACTTTCACGGTCTACGGACGCGAAGAGGGCACAGAAAAGATCTTTCCTTACGACGTCTTGCCCCGCATCATCACGAGCGGCGAATGGACCACGATCGAACGCGGACTGATTCAGCGCATCACCGCGCTCAACCTGTTTCTCAAGGACCTTTATCACGAAGGTAAGATTCTGAACGATCGCGTTATCCCGCGCGAGATGATCTACACCTGCCGCCATTACCGGCGCGAGATGCGCGGTCTGCGCGTGCCCCGCGAAATCTATATTTCGATTGTGGGCACGGATCTGGTACGGCTTGAAGACGGACGTTTTGCAGTGCTCGAAGACAATCTTCGCGTACCGAGTGGCGTCTCGTACATGCTCGCGAACCGGCAGGTGATCAAGCGCGTCTTTCCCGGGATGTTCAGCAACTATGGCGTACGGCCCATCGATCAGTATGGTCAGGTGCTCTTGGCAACCTTGCGCGCGCTCGCGCCACACCGGGACGATCCGACCATCGTGCTGCTGACACCGGGCCCATACAATTCCGCTTATTTTGAACATACTTTTCTCGCGCGCCAGATGGGTATCGAACTGGTCGAGGGCCGCGACCTGCTCGTCCATGAGAATGTGGTCTATATGCGCACCACCGGCGGTCTGCGTCGGGTTGATGTGATTTATCGCCGCATCGATGACGATTTTATTGACCCGTTGACATTTCGCGGAGATACGTCGCTGGGCGTAGCGGGGCTGTTCAACGCATACCGCGCGGGTAACGTAGCTCTGGCCAACGCGATCGGGACCGGTATCGCGGATGACAAAGCTTTGTACGCTTATGTGCCGGCGATCATTCGTTATTACCTGGACGAAGATGCGATTCTGCCGAACATAGAAACGTATCTGCTCAGTGATGAAAGCCAGCGTAGTTACGTGTTAGACAATCTCGACAAACTGGTGGTGAAAGCGGTCGGCGAGTCAGGCGGCTACGGCATGCTGATTGGCCCACACAGCACAGCGGCGCAACGCGAGGAATTTCGCCGGCGCATCGTCGCCGATCCACGCAACTACATCGGCCAGCCGACGCTGGCTTTGTCGCGCGCGCCGTGTTTTATCGATGGCCAGGTCGAGGCGCGTTGCGTTGACCTGCGGCCATACATTTTGTACGGGGACGGCATCACGATCGTGCCAGGCGGCCTGACGCGCGTCGCGTTGCAGCGCGGCTCGCTGGTTGTCAATTCATCGCAGGGTGGCGGCAGCAAAGATACGTGGGTGCTTTACTAAGCGAACTACCATGCTCTCAAGAGTAGCCGAAAGCTTGTATTGGATGAGCCGTTATCTCGAGCGAGCGGAGCACACCGCGCGACTGCTCGATCTCAACCTGAATCTCATGCTCGATCAAGCGCCCGATCCTGACGGCCTGCGCTGGCCCCGACTGCTCGAGAGTCTCAGGGTGACGCTGCGTGCGAACGCGAAGACCGATGCCTACAGCGTTGCCCAGGCGCTGACCTTTGACGCCAAGAACAAGGCCTCAATCATCGCGTGCATGAGTGCGGCCCGTGAAAACGCTCGTCAGGTGCGCGAACAGATCTCTTCCGAGATGTGGGAGGAACTCAATCAACTCTTTCTACAGACCAAACGCGCGGGCCGAAAGTGGAAGGCGACGCCGCATCTTTTCTTTCGCGGCGTCAAGGAAGGTGCGCATCTCTTTCAGGGCATCACTGATTCGACGCTCAGCCACAGCGAAGGCTGGCATTTCATTCAAGCCGGACGCTTCATCGAACGAGCTTCCGCCACAGCGGCATTACTCGAAGCGCATGTTGGCGAATTGTTTGAGCCGTCCGATTCTGAAGTGGAGCACAGTGACTATCTCGACATGGTGGGTCTCCTGAAATCATGCACGGCATTTGAAGCCTACTGCAAAGTCTATACAGCTGATCTCAATCCGGAACGAATCGCTGAGTTTCTTCTGCTCAATCCAGAGTTTCCGCGTTCAGTTCGTTTTGCGGCGGAGATGATTCAAACCGCGCTGGGCGCGATTGGCGAGTTGGCTGAGACGCGTAAGAATGGCCGCGCCAATCGACTTTCCGGCCGGCTGCGTGCGGCACTGAGTTTCAGCCAGATCGATGAGATCATGGGCGGCGGCTTGCGTCCGTACCTGAACGATATCAAGCGTCAATGCGCGCAGATTCATACAGCGCTCTATCAACAATATGTGTCGTATCCGATAGAAGCCGCGCTCCGCTCGGACGGGAAACAGCCGAATCAGTGAAAGGAGCAGTCAATGCACTATTCAATTCGTCATCTGACTAAGTTTCGTTACAGCGCCGCGATTAGCGAGAGCGTCATGGAGGTGCGCATGCAGCCACGCACCGAAGGCGGGCAGCATTGCACCTGGTTCGATCTAGCGGTCAAGCCGCGCGCGATTCTGACTTCGTACCGCGATCATCTCGGCAACTCGATTCACCATTTCGACGTGCCGAGTCATCACGCGAACCTGGCCATCAAGGCGGAGGCTGTCGTTGAGATTGCGCCCCACGTTTTGCCTGAGTCCTTGGCCGCCGACGCGTGGAGCGACCTTGATGCCCTGGTCGCCCAGGGTGACTACTGGGAGATGCTGATGCCCAGCCACTTTGCCACGCCTACTGAGCCATTGCGCAAACTGGCGCAAGAGTTGAATGTTTGTCGCCGCGACGATCCGCTGTCGTTGCTGCGGGAGGTAACTGCGGCCTTGCGCGACGCTTTCGAGTACGCGCCGCAAAGCACCGAAGTTGATTCGCCGATTGACCTCGCCTTGAAGGAGCGGCGCGGCGTTTGTCAGGACTTTGCGCATATCATGACTACAATGGTGCGCGAGCTTCGCATCCCCTGTCGCTATGTCAGCGGTTATCTCTTTCATCGCGCCGAAGATCAGGATCGCTCCGCGGAAGACGCAACGCACGCGTGGGTCGAAGCGCTGATGCCGGGACTAGGTTGGGTGGGCTTCGATCCGACAAACAATCTGATTGCCAACCAACGTCATATTCGTGTGGCCATCGGGCGGGATTACTCTGACGTGCCGCCGACGCGCGGTGTCTTCAAAGGCGAAGCGAAAAGCGAATTGAGTGTGGCTGTGCAGGTTTCGCCTTCCAGCGCGCCACTGCCGGAAGACAAATTGCCAGTGAACGCGAACTGGTTGGTCGCTGATCGGGGAGAGCCAGAGGAGCCGGATTACGAACAGCAATGGCGAAAGCGACAACAACAGGAGCAACAGCAGCAGTAGGTGGCCTTTGGCATTCGGCAGGTAACTACTTCAGAGACACCGGTACCGCCTTTGAGGTTCGTGAAGATGAATGGCCCATCGCCGCGCATACGCTACGGCTTCGCCGCCTGACGTGAGGCTGCGGCTCTTGCCCCGCCGGTCGGCTCACCTCAGCACTTGGGCTGTGCCCCTGGTTGTAGCCGCGCTATCCGGCGGGGGCAAAGGGACTGTGTCAAAACTCGGATGGCAGCGATATGGCCGCTGTGTGGATACACAAAGTCAGAACCAGGAGCGGTAGCGACCGAGTCGTTTCCGTGATGCTCAACTACTTCCGGCCACAACAAATTCTAACCTTATTGGAGAAAACGAAGGAATGCGCAGGCGTATTGACCCGGTCGCTACGGCTCCCGGTTCTGACTTTGTGAAGTGATTTGTTGTAGCTCATTCGCGTTTTGACACAGTCTCAAAGCCGTTGCTACGGATCCGACTTCACTTTCAAAGAGAATGTTTCTTCCCCTTTCCACCTAAAATAAGAAATACCATTTAGGACATCGTTGACTTGAACCTCGCTCAGCGATCGGACACTGAATATGCAAGCAGCCGGTTTCCGGAAGAGACATACATCAACCCTACTGCTTCATCCGTTACAAAACGTTCATCGAGATCGCTGAGTCGCACTTCGCGCTCTGTTTGTCCGCTATTGACATTCACTCCTGCAAGACCGTGTCCACTCCGACTCAAGTCGGTATAGAAATACATCCAGTGTCCTCGCAACGTCGCCAATCGATCGCGGTGCCAGAGAAAGCGCGAGAGCCGTTCGAGTTGATGCGCCGGATCGAGTCGATCCAGCAATCGATCCTGCACCTCATTAGTGCGTTTGCGCGTCAAGCTTCCGTTCTCGATCGTTCCGACTACACCACCAGTAACCCTGGAACTTGACTCGTCCGCAATTCCGCGGATGCGCGAGGCGATACCGAATTGTTTGAAGCGAGCTGAACCATAGCTTCGAGCGGACGCCGTAGCCAATGCCTGCAGATTCGAAAAAGATGAGCGCGCGGCCAGACCTGACCAGCTAAAGCTTGTGACAACTTGCGCGATTTGCACACCACGAACAGCGGTCATCGCGGTCCCGCCAAAGCGAAAATAGAGAGAAGCTGCCCGGGCTGCGACTGCTGCTATGGTCCGCAAAACTCCTCGACCGGGTGGTGTGTGCCGCGCACGCCAAAGCTCCCGCCCGCTCGACGTGTTGAATGCCGCAATTTCCGACTGACCGCCAATAACAGCGGCGCCTCTTTCGTTCAGAAGTCGAAATGATGCTCGCTCTATTCCGTGGTGAATTCGCTCACGCCGCTTGCCACTGCGGGTATCTATGACTATCAAGTCGTCACGATCGGCGACGAGAACCGTCCCCGTGTCAGGAACGAGAAGATTAGTAATGCCTTTGTCGGCGCCTTGTAGCGCCATAAGATCTTACCGGTGCGCGTGTCAACTGCACTGACGCCATAAGGTCCCCGCTCAATCGTTTCGCCGTCTTTAAGACGCGTAAACTGCCCACCGGTTCGCACGTATAAGACGTCACCAATCAGGACCAATTCTGGCGTCACTCCGAGATCTTTTGCTTCCCAAATTGAGTTGCCCGTGTCGCGCGAGATCGCCCTCACGTGACCGCGGCCTGATGTGTAAACAATGTCTTCTGTGAAAATTGGCTGGGCTTCGCTGAGGGCCAGACCCTCCTCGTTGACACGGTATCGCTCACGCAAACGCTCTTTGCCGCCTCGGGCGTCAAACGAGGTAACACCATCATAAAACAAATAGAGTCTGCCGCCGGCAAAAACCGGAGGGTGGTAGTTGTCGAGAGTATATTCAACCTCTGCTCCTTTGTTTTCCGGCCAACGTGTCGGCATCATTTCCACTTCGCTGATTTCAGTCTTCCATAACTCATCGCCAGAAGCTAAGTCGAGAACATGTAACAAGGGGTGCCGCTTGAAGCCTTCGCGTGCTCGATCTTTGGCATCCTTTGCCAGTACGACTGCCAGCAGATTGGCTTGGGGATCTAGCGCCATTTGCATGACCGCACCTTTGATTTTGTCGCTGCGCCAAATCGTGTCGCCACTGAGAATATCAGCAGCTTCCACACGCGTGCGTTCACCTTTTTCAAAACTCAATAAGAGCAGGTCCGTTCCAGGCATTGGCGCAACGTCGGTTTCATCCAGCGCTGTATCTTTGCGTCGCCATAAAGTTTCGCCGGTTGAGCCATCGATTGCGTAGAGTGATTTTTCAGTGCCGACAATTAGCACGCCCATGTCCGTAGGTTGATAGAAGCGAACATCCTTGTCGAGTTTGGTTGACCATGACTGCCCGTTGGCGAGAGCTGGAAAGAGCAAAACCAGCAACAACGCGATGTGACCAATGCTACGATGCCTCATGGTTTTAGGATAGCAAAATTCTATGCGACCTGGAGACCCACGAACTTATATCCGCCGATTACGCAGATTACGCATCAGACAAAAGGAAAATCAGGAAGTAGGGTCAGTAGGCAGGAACCGGAAACAGCAGGCCGTGTTAGCACCCTGGGATGAGTATCTCATCGTTTGCGCTCCTGCTCCTGCTTGCTGCTCCTGCCTCCTGTTTCTCTGGTTTTCCTTTTTGTCTGCGTAATTGGCGTAATCTGCGGATGTAAGTTCGTAAGTCTCCACGGCACAAGGCCGTGGCATCAGTCATGGTCGCGGTTCTGACGACAGTTCAAATCTGATATGCTCTAAGCGCACGAAGACCTTCCTGGTCTGCGAGTAGTAGTCAGGTCTTTAGGATGAACCTCTCACCACAAGTAATGAAGAGTTCGATTCGCATTTGTTGGGTTGTCCTGCTCTGGTTGTCGGCCGGGACAGCGGTTTGCGCGCAATCTATCGACCTCAATTCTCCATCGCCTGTTCGTACTAACGAGCTGGTGGGAAGAATTGCAGCGCGAGACCTCGGCGATGCTCGGTTGACAGATCACTTCTACGCCTTCAACGGCACGCCTGGCGATGTATTGATCACTATTCAGAGCGAAAACTTGAATGGTGACGTCGATGTCTTCACAGCCGGTAGTTTGCGGCCATTGTTGAAATTTGTGCTATATGCCGAACGCGCAATTCCTATAACCAAAAGCATCTACCTGCGCCGTCGCGAAAACCTGATTCTGCGCGTAGAGGCACGCAGTCCAAATGATGATGAGGGGGTTTATCACGTGCGGTTTGGCGGATCTTTCGAGCCGGTGATTGGTGGACCTGAGATCGCAGACAATGAAGCTCCCACCTCCGCAGCACCTGCAACCAGCGCCTCAGGAAAAAAGACAAGACGTGTCACTTCCGTAGGAGCACGCATAGACGAACCCGTGCGACCAGTCACTGAAGTTGCAGTTGCGCCCACGCCGGAACCTACACCGCTGGAGTCGCCATCACCCGAAGCCACAAAAGAACAGCCCGCGAACGTGAAAGCTCCGAAACCGAGTCCTCCTAGAACGGCACGTTCGCGTTCACGCCGTCCGACGGGTAGGCGAGCCACCACCACTCCATCATCCACGAAACCAACCGAAACGACAGTAGCGAAGGGAGCAGATACCGCTGAGGCTAAGGAAACTACAGAAGCTGAACCCGCGTCGAAGCCGGCAGCGCGAAGTAGCGCCAGACGAGGAGTTTCATCGCCGGCAAAACCCCCGAAACCACCTCCCGAGACGGCGGACGAGACTGGTCCAAGGTTGATAATTGAAACTCATGAGGGGACGCTGGTCAATCGTCCCATGAGTAGGGTTCGACGGGTGACGGTTGAAAACGGACGGGTTGTGGTAGTGGGATACGACGGAAAAATCGATCGAATTGAGCTGATTAATATTGTGCGAATGACGATTCAGCACTAGGTTATTTTCCTGACTTCAAACTCGCCAACTTTTCTCGAAATTGCGGCAGGTCCTGACTACTGGGGTCCACTTTTTCCAGTCTTGCAATTGCGTCTTCGGCACCCTTTGCGTCACCTTTTTGGAGTGTAGCGGCGCAGAGTCCCGAAAGCACCATGACATCGTCAGGCTTCATCTTCATTGCTGCCCGATACCACTTCTCAGCTACATCAAAATGCCCCGCATCGAGATTAACCATCCCTAGATTTGCAACGGTTTGGTAATCGGTTGGCTGCAGCTGGTTCGCCTTTAGCAGAAACTCAATCGCCTGATCGTAGCGCTGAATCTGATAGTAAAGCTCCGCAGCCTTAACCTGTGCGTCGAAGTTTTTTGGCTCAGTGCGCGCTTTTTCTATGGAGGCAGTAACTTGCTGTCGCATCGCCGACGGATCGCCGGCAGTATTTGCACCAACCGGCGGATGATCAGCAGGTAAACTCTGACTGCTCGCCGCAGTTGCTGGAGCGGTCGGACCATATTTTTGGCTCATCGTGCTGGCAAACAAGAAGCCAACGATGAAACCCAGCAGGATTCCAATTATCGCAAAAAGCAGATTTTCTCTGGACATGGTCTAACAGTGTTCCCTACAACGTTGAAAGATTGTTTTAGTTGCCGCAAGGCGAGTATGGCATCACTCCTCTACATCTTGAATGATCGACTTGATCTTTTCTCGTAGTTCGGGACTGTTGGTATGTCCGTGGGCAGTGATTGCATGGTTAGTTGCTGCCTCGAGAACTTCTTCCTCTGTGCCTTCAATAACCAACGTGCATCCTTTCTCACTGGGATAAAGTCTGCAGTCAACAACCTTTCTTGTTTCCGACATGATTGCCTCCTTAATTTGCAAGGTGTGCGATTCCGTTTTGTCTTAGTGAATTCTCCGTGTTCTCCGCGTCTCCGTGGTGATAAAAGTGCCGAAAACCATTTCACCACGGATACACTGAGAACACGGAGAACCCAATGGGACGTGAAATTAGAACACTACCCGTTACCGCAGGTTTTATTTTACATTCGCTAGCGATTTGGCCTCTTCGAGTCGTTTATTGACCGACTCCGCAACTTCCGAGTTCGGGGGCATTCTCTTGAGAAGTCGCTGCCAATACTCTATCGCCTGTTTATAGTCCTTTGCTTGGAAAGCTGCGCTGCCGGCGAGTTCCAAAGCCTTCAGGTTTTCCGGGTCGAGCTTCAGTGCTTTGTTAACCAACTCGAGCGACTTGCCCTGAAGCCGGCGGCCGTTTGCCATTGCGTTGGCAAAGGCGTACTCAGCCAGGAGATCAGCATCATTTGGCGCCAGTGCCGTAGCCTTTGCGTAAGCGTTGCTGGCCTCGGGATATTTTTCCATTGAAGAGTAGGAGCGCGCCAACATACTCCAACCTGGTCCATCCGAGGGATTTGTTTCCAGACGCTTGGCCAGAGCAGCTACATTAGCCTCGATTTGTTGCGATGAAAAGTCGTTCGTGGCAGTTTCGGACACGGGATTTGCTGCATTCGCGGATGATTTCGAGAGCGCCTTCAGATCTCCAACCTTCAGATAAAAGACCGTCGCCACCAGCGGCAAGGCGAGCGCGAGTGCATAAACCATGCCGCGCTTTCCCATTGCGTCCGTTGTTGATTTAGCAGCGGCGACGCCTACAGAGGCTTCTTCGAGCACACGGCGTTCAATTTCCTCGCGATCTTGATCGTATTGCTGTCGACTAATGATTCCGTTCCCCAAGTCGGTCTCTAGTTCTGAAAGCTGGTCGCGATAAACAGCGACGTTGGCTTCCTTCTGCTCTTGCTCGCTTTCCTTTGCGTCCTCATGACGTTGGACCAACGGCGGCAAAACGAATGCGAGTGCAACAGCAACCATCAGCGCGCAGATTACCCAGAAAAGAATCATGCAGTCTCCTTTCCAGTCCCGGGTCTTAACAACTCTGCGACGCGCGCATGCTCTTCGTTGGTCAAAGGCTGATCGTTAATGGAGTCTCGCCGTTGCTTAACATAGCGGAAGAGTATAGCGAGTCCTGCCAGTAGGAGAACAAAAGGTCCAAACCAGAGCAGGTAAGTAGTCGGCTTTACTGGTGGCCGGTACAGCACGAAGTCGCCGTAGCGCTGCGTCAGAAAGGCAATAATTTCCTGGTCGCTCTTTCCTGCTTTCATCTGCTCGCGAATCTCGCGTCTTAGGTCTTCAGCGAGGTCGGCACGAGAGTCAGCGAGAGTCTCGTTCTGACAAACAAGACAGCGAAGTTCCTGAGAAAGCTTCATCAAACGCTTTTCAATAGCCGGATCGTCAGCGCTGGATTGAGCCTCTTTCGCATTGACAACCGGGGCAATACAACAGAGAAGTAGCAACGGCAAAAGCAGACGCGACGGTCTCATCAATTTATTCCCTGGAATTTATTCCCATTCAATTCCTTGACGAGCGGAAGGATTTTTTTTTCCCAAACATCGGGGGTAACGGCTCCGATCTGTTTGAAGCGAATCACACCATTGCGATCTATCAGATACGTTTCGGGTGCACCATAAACGCCGTAGTCAATTCCCACACGTCCATCCACATCGGAGGCGCTCAGGACGTAAGGATCGCCCAATTCTCCCAACCAGGCGATGGCGTCCTCGCGCTGGTCTTTGTAGTTGAGTCCGTAAATTGGCACAGCAGCCGTCCGAGAATACTCGAGCAATAGCGGATGTTCTTCACGACAGGAAACGCACCACGAGGCCCAAACATTCAAGAGCCACACCTTGCCACGCATGTCCTGCGCAGAAAACTTCTTGCTTGGATCTTTAAGTTGGGGAAGCTGAAAACCAGGGGCGGCTTTATTAATCAGGGGGGAAGGCACCTCATGCGGGTCACGACCGAGTCCGATTGCCAGGAAAACTACCAGCACAATGAAGAGGACCAGTGGGATTAGATAACGTCCCATAGCTTCTTATCTCCTCGACTCCATCTACGAACAGCCCATTCCACTACTTACGGAGCCAACTGTTCGGCTTCGACCTGCACGGATGCAGTAGCTGAGGCAGGTAGACGCTGGCCTTCCTTCTTAGTCTCGAGCACAGCTCGCTGCTTTCGCGCGGCAAGAGCATATCGTCGATCGCTCAACGCCAGACCTCCGCCCATCGCCATTAAAATTGCACCCCCCCAAATCCAATCGACAAAAGGTTTGTAGTAGACCCGTACGCTCCAGGCGCCGGCGCTCACCGGCTCACCAAGAGATACATAGAGGTCCCGAGTCAAACCAGTATCGATGGCGGTTTCAGTCATTACGTTTCCAGTGGCTGTGTAAGAACGCTTCTCCGGATACATTTGCCGAACAGGCGATCCGTTTTTGCTGACACTGATATCGGCGCGCGCTGCCCTGTAGTTTGGACCAACCACGTCAGTCACACCGTTAAATTGAAATTGGTAGCCACCGGCACTCACAGTGTCTCCCAACCCCATGCGGACGTCCTGTTCGGATTGGTACCCGGTCACTATTGTCACTCCTACAATAAAGACCGCGACCCCAAGATGAGCCAGTTGCATTCCGTAGTAGCTGCGGCTTTGCGTTCGTAGTTTTTGCAAGACAGTTAATTTTCCCGATGTGCTTCGTACCCGCTCATAGAGATTGAGCGAAACGGTCGTCGTTATCCAGAGCGCGAGCAATAATCCCAGGCTAACGAGTGGCTTCCATTGGCCGAAGACAAATGGAAGCGCCACGGCCGTTATTACGCTCACAACAAAAGCCCAGCGCAGTCTGACGGCGAGTTCAGGAACACTCGCTTTCTTCCAACGAGCAATTGGGCCAACGCCCATTAGGAACACTGCCGGAGCCATCAGCGGCACAAAGACCGCGTTGAAGTAAGGAGGGCCAACGGAAAGTTTTCCCATTCCGAGAGCGTCGACGATCAAGGGATAAAGCGTGCCTAGAAGCACAGATCCGGCAGCGACCGTCAGCAGCACATTGTTGGAAAGCAGAAAAGACTCGCGCGAAACAACTTCAAACTTACCTCCCAGTCCGACGTGCCTTGCACGCCAGGCGTACAACAGCAGTGAGCCGCCAATAACGAACACCAGAAACGCCAGAATGAAGATGCCTCTCTTAGGATCCGTCGCAAACGCGTGCACAGAAGTCAGGACTCCTGAACGCACGAGAAATGTACCCAGTAGACTCAGCGAGAACGCGGCAATAGCGAGTAGCACTGTCCAACTCTTGAAACCGCCGCGTTTCTCCGTTACCGCCAGCGAATGAATTAGGGCCGTGCCAACCAGCCAGGGCATGAATGAAGCGTTTTCCACCGGATCCCAGAACCACCATCCCCCCCAACCCAATTCGTAGTAAGCCCACCAACTTCCGAGCGCGATGCCGCAGGTAAGAAACATCCAGGCAACTGTGGTCCACGGTCGAGACCAGCGCGCCCAAGTCGCATCAAGCTTTCCGCTGATCAACGCTGAGATGGCAAAGGCGAAGGCCACTGAGAAACCCACGTAACCCATATAGAGCATAGGTGGATGAGCCACCATGGCGGGATCCTGGAGAAGGGGATTGAGGTCTCGGCCGTCCAGTGCCGCCGGCACAAGCCGGGCGAACGGATTCGAAGTGGTGAGCATGAAGAGGAGAAAACCGACACTGATGATGCCCATCACACTCAACACCCGCGCCACCATTTCATCAGGAAGATGCTTGCTAAAAAGCGATACCGCCACGGTCCACAGTCCCAACATAAACGTCCAAAGCAGCAGTGAGCCTTCGTGCGATCCCCATGTTGCTGCCAGTCGATAGTGCAGCGGCAATTGCGAGTTCGAATTTGTCGCTACGTTGAGCACGGAGAAATCGTTGGTGATAAACGAATAGCCAAGACAACAGAAGGCGGTAGCGACGAAGATAAACTGCACCTGTCCGGCGGGAGCAGCGACAGCAATCCAATTGCGGTTGCCGCGTGCTGCGCCCAGCAGCGGCAGTATCACTTGAGTTAGCGCCAGCAGCAGTGCGAGGATAAGCGCAAATTGTCCAATCTCAGGAATCATGTCTTATTGGGCCTGTGTCCGATATGCGGCAGCCTTGGTGCTTTGTACTTTGTGCTTTGTGCTTTGTACTTGGTACTTTGTACCCGTCCGGCTTAACAGGACGTTCCTTTTTCGATCAGCTTGTACCAAGTACAAAGCACAAAGTACAAAGGCTTTACTTATCTACCAAAGTCTTCGCAGCTTTCGCTTCATCGATAGCCTGACCGGCCTGCGGCGGCATGTAGTTTTCATCGTGCTTGGCGAGTATCGAATCCGCATAAAATACGCCGTCCGCACCGACTTTTCCCTGCGCAACGCAGCCTCGACCTTCCTTGAACAAGTCCGGAAGGATGCCCTTGTACATAACGGGAATACTCGTCGCCGTGTCGGTTACCGTAAAGTGGACAGTCAAGCCATCGTTATCGCGTTTTAAAGTGTTCTTCTCAACCAGTCCACCGATTCTAAAGGTCCGATTTACGGGTGCTTGTTTTGCGGCAACCTGAGTCGGGCTGAAGAAGAAGACAAGGTTATTTTGAAAGGCACTCAGCACCAAAGCGGCGGCGATTGCCAGACCAGCTACACCTACAAGTATGAATGCAATCCGTTTATGACGTCGTTTCATTATTTCTGCCTTTGCTAATCTCCTCGGCGGATTTTCTTTGTCCAAGGATTTGCTTCTTACGCATGGTAAGAGCAATCACTTCGCCCCCGATTGCCAGGAGCGCAAACAAATAGGCACCCCAGACATAGAAGCCATATCCACCCTGTGACCAGTCCATAACTATGCAGTAACCTCCGCGAATCGAGCGGCGTTTTGCTCCCTTTCCAGGATGATGTAACGCAGACGCACTAGCACCACCGCAATCGAATAGAGCCAACAAGCCGCCAGCATGATGAGCATGGCTGCCAACATTTTAGGTGCAATCGTAGGTTTGTTCAAAATTCGAATCGTGGCGCCCTGGTGCAGCGTGTTCCACCACTGAACCGAATAATAAATGATCGGTACGTTGATCACGCCGACCAAGGCCAGCACTGCGCCCGCACGATCGGCGCGTCGAGGGTCGTCAATCGAAGCTTGCAATGAGATGAAGCCGACGTAAAGAAAAAGAAGGATCAGCGTCGAAGTCATGCGAGCATCCCAAACCCACCACGTCCCCCAGGTTGGCTTACCCCAAAATGCACCCGTTACCAGCGAAAGAAATGTGAACGACGCGCCCGTGATGGATATCGAGGTCGCCATCATCGACGAGAGGCGCGCGTTGAACGCCCAGCCGACGCCGGCATAGATCGCCATTAGAACGTAAAGGAACATGCCCATCCAGGCGGCGGGAACGTGGATAAACATTATGCGATACACATCGCCTTGTTGGGCGTCGGTGGGCGCGACAAAGAACCCAACGTACAAACCAACGGCAAAGAGGATTGCCGCCGGAATAGCGAACCAGGGAATGATTTTTCCCGCGAGCGGATAAAAATTGACGGGAGATGCGTATTTGTAGAGGTTCATGTTCTTAGTGTCCGATATGCTTTAGCTTGTCGCGACCTTCGAAATTGACCACTCGGAATGCATACGACAAGCTAAAGCATATCGGACCTCACTCCAAAGAGATCCTGAGCGCTGCTGAGGTTGCCCATGGCGCGAAAATAAGGGAGAGCACGGTGACTGCGCCAAGCAGAGAAAGATTTGGCTGGGGATTTAGGCCCATGATGCTTGCATCAACTGCTCCTGCGCCAAAGATCAACACCGGGATATACAGCGGAAGCACCAGCAGCGAAATCAAAACCCCGCTGCCCCGTAATCCGACGGTCAAAGCCGCTCCTATCGATCCGATCAAACTCAGCACCGGTGTGCCGAGTAAGAGACTAACAAAAAGAACCAACAGCGTTTCTTTTGAAAGATCAAATTGCACGCCAAGTAGCGGTGCTATCAAAACCAGGGGAATCTCCGCCACCAGCCATTGCGCCAACACTTTTCCGAGCACGATGAAATAAAGCGGTTGCGGTGTTAATAACAACTGCTCGAGCGTGCCATCCTGGTAATCGTTTGCAAACAGTCTGCCGAGCGATAACATCGAGGCTAGCAGTGCTGCAACCCAAACTACGCCCGGGGCAATCGACCTGAGCAACTGTGTTTCCGGGCCGATTCCCAGCGGAAATAAGCTGACAACGATCACGAAAAAGAAAAGCGTGGAGAGCACGTCGGCTCTTCTTCGCCACGCAAGAATTAGATCGCGCCATACGATCCAGCGCAACATCAATAAGCTGGAAGGTGCAGTCACGTTGCAAGTTCGAGCAGCAGGCTGGAAACGGCCGATAACTCCAACTCCTGATGTGTCGCAACAATGGCCATTCCGCCGTTGCTCAAATGTTCGTCGATCAAAGATCTAACCAGGGCTATTGCGGCCCTGTCCAAAGAAGTCAGCACTTCATCGAGTAACCAAAGGGTCGTATTACAGACAATGAGTCGTGCCAGCGCGACCCTACGTCTTTGCCCTTCAGACAAGAATCGTGCCGGCAGCGACTCGCGCCCGGCAAGACCCATTGTTTTCAACACAGCGCGGGCTTTGGCTTCGGTGATTTCAATCCCATTCAGCGCGTTCGATACTCGCAGATTCTCTAATGCGCTGAGTTCATCCTTTACGCCATTGCGATGCCCGACGTAAGTCACAGCTGTGAAATATTCATCACCCAGCGAGGAAATGTTCGCACCTTGCCACTGTATTTCCCCTTCAGCTTGGGCCAGTAACCCGCAAATAATCCGCAACAGGCTTGTTTTGCCACTTCCGTTCGGACCCTGGAGCTGCAGAAATGTGCCGGGCGTCAGGGAGAAGTTCACACCTTTGAATAATCTGCGATCGCCTCGCACGCACCCCAGATTAGTGGCTTCTAACATCGCCCGATCTCTTCGATTGGTTTCAATATGTGACAAGGAAAAATATGCGACTGGACGCGTTCATCATAGCCGACTAAAGGTGAGATTGTCATTGGCGAAGCCAAACCGAGTGGTGTCCTAATTTAACACTGTCAGCCGGGACTTGGTGAATACCATGCATACTTGGCGCCAGTCCAAAGGATCAGGCCAGCCTTACCGTGAACCGTCTCCTTTATTCCGTCGCCTCGAAGCGGCGGTAGTCTTTCTTTGTATTTACCGGCTCGAAGACTCTTCAACGTTTGCGTTTCCATATCGTTTCCGACGCCGTTCTTGAGGAGGAAGGTTTGTCTTGCTTCCGGATTGCGCCATCCTTGTGAGCCTACACCGTGGATAATCGCCAACATTGAGTCGCCCTTATTCGCCCGAACTGGTTTTTTCTCGCTGGCGGGTGTTTGCGGGTTTGATAGTGGTCCGGGAAGCGAAATATTTCTCGGGTCCTCGAGGACCCAGTTGGCCAGATCATTATTTATCTCACCGAGCATCTCTTCATGTGGCTTAACGGGAATCGCAAGGTCTTCCGAACCATCACCGTTAAAGTCGCCGACAACAAAAGGCGGTTCATGAGCGCTATCTGCTACTACAACTTTCTGATAAACGCGCGCCAGCACGTCGTCGACATCTTCGGGTTTGGGCGGCAGAGGCTTTGGAGTCTCATTGGCTGCGACAGGATTGATCGACGGTTGTTGTACAGGAAGAATAGCGGTGATCGGTGACGGCGGAGACTTAACCGGTCGCTCCACCACAACAGGTTTTCCCTCTTCCTGCTTGCGTCCGCACCCGGCGAAGGAGGCCGTCGTCGCCAGGATGAGCGCGAAAAGACATAAACAGGTGGTTTTCTTACGAAACATGGTCAGACAACCTCACTCATAAGGTATGCCGCCACACCTCGAGCGTCGTGCTGCGGCGTGTTGGATTGGAATAGAACCCGAAGGGTACAGTCAACGAGGCCACGGAATTTTCACGGGCCCCGCTGACTGTTGTTACAGCTTAACGCAAACTAATCACAGTGAATTAAGGAATGTGACCAGTTGATTCTTCTGCGTGTTGCTCAATGAGCGATAGTTATTGATGACACCGTTGGCCTCGTTCGCATGGCGAAGTATGGCCTCGTTGCGGGTGTAGTTCGCGCCGTCGTGCATCAACTCGTTACGGGTGCGGATGCCCCAAAGGGGAGCAGTGCGCACTTTATTTTTCATCGATTGGTCGAGGGAATTGCTATTGGGGATATTGACTTGAGCAATCCCATCGCCGGTACCCACATCATGAAGTAAGAAATCGCTGTACGGGTGAATGATCTTGTTGCCAAGAGCGGCGGGTACAGTGAATGCCCCTCCATTAATGAGTGTTCCAGCGGGCGCGGTGGTAAGACTTGTTATGTGGCAGATGTCGCAGCCCACTGCATGGAAGAGCGAGCCGCCCGTTTGGGCGTCCGAAGTAGCTGCCAGTGTCGTGTCACGCGAGGGAACCTTGCTGGCCCTCATGAATTGGGCAAAAGCGTCAATGTCATTGTCCGGATCCTCGCCACAGACTACGTTCGGGTTGTTGTTGCACGGTGTGCTGTCGGAAACATCATCACACAGAGCCCTACCGCCCTGACCCGTACCTGCGGGCACAGTCTCCGAAGTAGCCAGCCGGTTGGTTATGCCTTGCTCGTTTAAATAAGCACCGCTCGAGAAGGTTAACAGGCTGGCATCCTGATCCTTCCAGCCGAAGCGGCCGATGCGAAATTGACCCGGCGCCTCAGCTACCGGAACTGTAGTCAGCTGGCCCTTCATGCCACTCGGTTGACCATTGGGAATGTTCTGAAGCGTAGTGTTGGAAATAGCTTCGACGAAACCAAGACCCAAGACGTTAGTAGCCATGCGCCGTGTGCGTACAATTTCGGCGCCGGGGACTCGCTCTTGAGCCTGTTCGTTGGGGTGATTGTAGATTACCGCGTGGGTGGTGGGGTCGGTTACGACACCGGGGCAAGTCGCGCGTTGGTTGATGAGCGACCTGTTGGCAATTGTAACGCCCGGCAAGCCGCCACCGTCGTTGATGCTGAGTGTAGCCGGTACGAAGTTGCCGAAGCCATCGTTGTGACCGGCTCGGAGTTCCGAGACCTGACTGATTCCGCCCGTGACGGGATTGTTGTGACACTCGGCGCAGGACTGGGCGTTGTACATAGGACCCAGACCCTTGACTACATCGTCTCGCTCCTCGAACGTTGCCCTGTCGCCATCATGAACGGCCTGAGTAACCATTCCATTGGTTAGAGTATCGAAGCCTGCTGGGGCTTCAGTAGCCCCCTGTCCTTCGACGGATCTGGACATCCACATTGGCAATGTGAGCGCCGCTGCGAACAGACTAAAAGCTATGACCTGTAAGAGTCTCCTCATTTTAAGTTCACCTCCTAAGGGCTCGAAACGCTGTTTCTCTGAGACACAACCTACAACTTGCCCGTCGGCAAGCTGCTCGGTTCTGCCCTGAAAGCGGAAAACCCTGCTTGAGCTGAAATCCGTTTGAATTGAAATTCCAGGAAGAAGCTCTAGTCGCAACTAGAGTGATATGTCTCCCACAATGAAGTGAACTAAGGAATGAACTTAGTTGTGAGAGAGAACAGGAACCAATTGTTCCTGCAAAGTAGTCAATGGTGCTGGGTCGGTTTTTCTAAGTCGGGAGGTGCGCGCACTTTATTGCAACTCGGGAATTGATGTCAAGAAAAATTCTTTTGACGGTTTTGGGGGAAATAAATGAAGTCCGAACGGAAGACTTTCGTAATTACTAAAGGGCCGCTGGCATGCAAAAGTACGACTAGAAAATCGAAAGTGGTTCGGTAGCTGTCAGTGCTTTGCCTTGCCCGGACTAAGCTTTTTAGGTACAAGACTCATTCGACTATGACGATTCGCAGCACAGACCTTAGAAACAAGGCCACTGGTCGGCGTAAGGTTGCTCTCAGCGATCCACGTCCGGCTTCATACCCTTTTTCAGCTATCGTCGGCCAGGACGAGATGAAGCTCGCGCTTATGCTGAACGTCATCGATCCTTTGATTGGTGGTGTTCTGATCATGGGACATCGCGGCACGGGAAAATCAACCGCCGTGAGGGCCCTGGCAGATCTCTTACCTGAGATCTCAGTCGTTTCCGGTTGTGCGTATCGTTGTGATCCAGGAGCTGAACAGAACCTCTGCGAAGAATGCAAAGCCAAGGCTGCCACGGGTCAGAAGTTACAAGCTCAACGCGCGAAAGTCTCAGTAGCCGAACTTCCTTTGGGGGCGACCGAAGATCGTGTTTGCGGGACAATCGCGATCGAGCGCGCCCTGAAGGATGGTACAAAGACCTTCGAACCCGGGTTGCTCGCGCGCGCAAATCGGGGGTTTTTATATATCGACGAAGTGAACCTCTTAGAAGACCACCTGGTAGATCTCTTATTAGATGTCGCCGTCACGGGACGGAACAAAGTAGAACGGGAGAGTATATCGATCGAACATCCCGCGCGCTTTGTCCTTATAGGATCCGGAAATCCTGAGGAGGGAGAGCTCAGGCCGCAACTTGTGGATCGCTTTGGCCTTCATGCCGAAGTTAAAACTGAAGAGAAACTGAATCAACGTGTAAGCATTGTCGAGCGGCGCGAGGCTTTTGACCGCGACTCCGAAGCTTTCTGCCAGTCGTTCGCTCCGGCGCAGGAGCAGTTGAGAAATAGAATAACTCAGGCAAGTAAGCGTTTTGCCGGAGTGAGAGTGGATAGATCTTTACTGCAGCAGATCGCTCGGCTTTGTTCGGATCTAAAGGTTGATGGCCACCGGGGCGAACTTACAATTATGCGCGCCGCACGCGCGCTGGCGGCGTTCGAGGGGCGCAAAAGAGCCACCGAAGACGACGTTAAGCGGATCGCCGTTATGTCGTTGCGACACCGTCTGCGTCGCGATCTGCTCGAAGAGACAGCTAGCGGAGAACGAATCGAACAAGCTTTAGAGAGAGTTTTTGCTGACACGCCGGGGGCAAACTTTGATGACAGCGGATCTGGCGAGCGCGATTGGTCGGGCAATAATACTCAGCAGAATATTCCGGATGACAAGGGAGACCGCGCGAACGATTCGCGCGCAGCGAGTAAACCTTCTGCATCTCCTACGGCAAATCTCTCCAAAAACAACTCAACCGATGTACCTTCGCCTCCGGCACTCGAAGGTTCATCCCCAAAGCTCCATCTCAACGACGAACTGGCAAGAGCAACCCACTCAAACAAAACTCATTCGTCAAGCAGACAGCTCGCCCGGGCAAAGCATTCGATAGCCAACTCACGTCGAGGGAGATACGCGCGCGCAGTAGCTTTCAAAACTGACGGAGCAAGAGTCGCACTGGATGCAACTTTGCGGGCACTATTGGCGACAGGCTTTCAGCTTTCCAGCTCTTCTGCACGAGCCATCCCTACAGTTGAGAATGAGAATTCAATTCTCAGTGACGTGCGGCGCTTCAAGCTTTTCAAACGCAAGCAGGGGACATTGTTCATCTTCGCCATCGATACTTCAGGAAGCATGGCGCTCAATCGCATTGCGCGAGCTAAAGGCGCGATCCTCAAGCTTCTGCGTCAGTCGTATCTCAATCGAGATAGTGTTGCAATTATTACCTTCCATGGTAAGTCTGCAGATCTTTCGCTGCCACCGTCACGAAGCATTTTGCGTGCAGGGCGCGTGCTAGACTCACTGCGTATGGGTGGCAGCACGCCATTGTCCGCGGCGCTCGCCTGCGCTCTCAACCTGGTGAAGCGCATTCGCAATACACACGGAGAAATGGTTGCGCTACTCTTTACCGATGGACATCCGAATGTGACGCTTCGCGGCGACGTGCATCGCGAACGTGCGTCACGACAAATGCTGATCGAAGCCGAGATCACACACCTGGGCTTGGAACTCAAGAAAGCGCGGGTGATTTTAGCAGTTGTCGATACACAAGGCGGGTTTTCATCTGACGTTGATACCAGGCATATAGCCGAAGTCCTGGGCGCTCACTTCGTTAGAATGTGATGTCTACTGATAAGACCCCAACTCGATCTCCACCTGCCGATCGCGATGGACAAGTGCTCAGACTTTACGAGCAGTTGCTGGAGATCGAGCAGCGTTTGATTCCTACTGGTCTCCATGTGTTTGGCCGACCGTCAGAATCAGTCGAACGCGCAGACGTGTTGCGAATGGTCGCTTCATTCGATCGACCAGAAGCCGGTGCACGCGCGCTCACCGATCTTGTTGCTGAGGGTCTTGGATTTTCGTCGTATACAAAAACCACCACTCAGCAGATTTCCCCAGAGGTGTTGCTGGCTGAACGTGAACGAGTGGACGCAATCGTCGCGGCAGGTATTCGTGAGTTTGTTGCGGACGGTTCCGAAGCGGCGGTTTCGTACCTGGAAAAGGCTGCGAACGTGAAGCCACAAACCTCGCAGCAAGTTTTTGCTTTGCTCCAGACTATTTCAGAAGAGCTGTCAGTGAATTCGGAACTCGAGTCTCTCGTGCGGGCGCTGCGTGGTGAATACATTGCGCCAGGACCCGGCGCGGATATTGTTCAGAACCCCTCGATTCTTCCGACGGGAAGAAACACGCATGCCATTAATCCTTACGCTGTGCCTTCGGCTGTCGCGTTCGCGCATGGGGAGGCGGTCGCCACAAGCCTGCTACAACGTTATTACGACGAGAATGGACGCTACCCTCAGGCAATGGCGCTGGTGCTATGGGGTCTCGACAATATCAAAACTCAGGGCGAGGGCGTGGCACAAGCTCTATGGTTGCTTGGCGTTTGCCCTGTGCGCGACAGTTTGAACCGGGCGACAGGGGTTGAGGCAATACCGCTCGAGCGACTCAGACGCCCGCGCATCGATGTGGTGATGACTGTGTCGGGAATCTTTCGCGATCTTTTTAGTCCGACGGTTCAGTTGCTGGACAAAGCAGTACGGCTGGTAGCCAGTTTGGAGGAGCCGCCGGAATTGAACTACGTGCGTAAGCACGTGCGTGAACAAATTGAGCGCGAGTCGTGCGACATGGATGAGGCTGCGGTTCGTGTTTTTTCCAATGCGCCAGGAAACTACGGAACGAACGTCAACTTTATGGTGATGGACTCGCAATGGGAACAAGAGCAGACCCTTGGAGATCTTTTTGTTACGCGCAAGTGTTTCGCCTATGGCCGCGACTCCCATGGACAGTCAATCGAAGGGCGGGAGGCACGGGTAGCGATGGATCGAGCTCTGGCACGAGTGGAGGCGACCTACCAGAACATCGACACGTTTGAGATTGGCATAACCGATGTCGATCACTACTTCGAATACCTTGGAGGAATCTCGAATGCGGTTGAAAAGCGAGCCCAGTCGCGTCCCTCGATTTATTTGTCAGATAGTCTCTCGCGAAACGTGAAGATACGATCGCTTGAAGAAACAGTCAGACTCGAAACGCGGGCCAAAACATTAAATCCGAAATGGTATGAAGGAATGTTGAAACACGGCTTTAGAGGTGTCGCTGAGATTGAGAATCATGTTTCGAACACCTTTGGTTGGAGTGCAACCGCTGATGCGGTTGACGGTTGGATCTACACGGAAGTGGCAAGGACGTTTGTGTTTGATGAGACGATGCTCGATCGTCTACGAAACTTGAACCCTCATTCGGCGCATTCGCTGGTACGCCGTCTGCTGGAAGCAAATGGTCGTGGCTATTGGGACGTCGACCAGACAACGTTAGAGAAGCTGCGAGATATTAGCAGAAGCCTGGAAGATGAGTTGGAAGGCGTCGCCTAGGCATCCAAAACAATCCTATTAGGACGAGACCACTTCACTACAGAACCGAGGAGCGGTAGCGACCGGGTTGTTTCCGCGAGACTCAACCAGGAATTCATGAGCCTTAAGCTACAGACCTAAGATTAATTTGACAACAAGTTGAGAGCGGCGCGAACGACCCGGTCGCTACCGCTCCTCGGTTCTGTAGTCAGTGGCTGGGTTAGACACATTTGAAGCTTGCAGTTCTCAATTTCGGAGTTATCACACAGTTTCTACAGATACGATGCTTGCCACGAACAGGAAATTGGATTGAACATTACGGTCCTATATGTCGGTTCCAGTTTGCTCGCGCCGTTGAAAGATGCGGAACGAGAAATTAATCGTGCGCATCAACTCCAATTGCGCGTAGCCGCCTACAATTTCGGTGCGCCTTTGAGCGATCGCGAATGGCAGAAAGTTGATCTCGATCTCAGCAAGACGGACGTTGTTTTTGTAATTCATGTTATGGATGGAGAAAATGCGGCGCGCTTAATTGCGACGCTTGAACTCTACAAGGCCCGCCACAACGCAGTCGTTGTTATCAATTGCATGCCCGAACTAATGCGGCGCACGAGGATGGGGCGTTTGGATGTGGGCGCGCTTGGGGGGAAAGCTGAAAGTTCGAAGACGAAGGGACGCGGGCAAGCGGACAAGAAAGCAACCGCACAGGCACTACGCCTTTTAGGTTTGGCAGGATCCTGGGTGGGAAGTCATGTGCGCGGAAGGAGCGAAAAGCAAAGAAAGGGTGGACACGGCCAATACTTAAAGCTAGTGGATCGACTGCCTGCCATTCTTAAGTTCGTTCCTACGGCGGGAGCGCTGACTGATGCCAAGCGCTATTTATATCTATTCTGCTACTTTCTGCAGCCGACACCTACGAATGTTCGCTCGATGTTGCTGTACGCCCTGAAGCATTACGTTCCCGACAAGCGACTGCAAAGAATTAAGATTCGTATCCCACAACCTGAGCACATGCCTTCAGTGGCTATCTATCATCCCGCGGCGCCCGCTCTGTTTGAATCGTTCGAGGCATACAGAAAGTGGTATAGGATCTATCACTCAGCCTCCAATGTCCGCACTTCAAAGGCAGCGCAGGAAACCCTCAGTCGCGAATCAACGATAGGTCTATTGTTGATGCGCCCTCAAGTCGTCAGCAAAACTACGCAACACTACGACGCGCTCATTCGTGCCATCGAAGCTGAGGGTTTGAGTGTCATCCCAGCGATCGCGACGCTCATGGACAACCGCGAAGCAGCCGGTAAATTTTTTATTGAAGAACGCCGCGCGAATGCGATCAAAGACCAAAGTCCAAAAGCCAAAGGCCGCGTGAGCCAAATAGTTTCCTTAACTGGCTTCAGTTTCGTGGGTGGTCCGGCAATGAATGATAGCGAGGCCGCCGCAAACTTTCTCAGCGAAATGAATGTGCCTTACCGATCAGCTGTCAGCCTGGATACGCAGACAATTGAAGCGTGGCGCAATTCGCAAACGGGTCTTAACCCAATCCAGGCCGGAATGCAGATCGCAATTCCCGAGATCGACGGTGCTACGGAACCGTTCATATACGGCGGCATTCCAGCGGCAAGCAATGAGCCGGTTCCGCTCGCGGATCGGTGCGAACGATTCGCACGCCGGTTAAAACGTTGGCATACGCTACAAACAGCGCCGCGTGATCAGATCAAACTAGCGTTAGTTTTGTTTTGTTTCCCACCAAACAAGGGAAACATTGGCACTGCGGCAGATCTGGATGTCTTTCCGAGTCTTTGGGACATCCTCAACAGAATTAAGAGCGACGGCTACCGAGTGAAGCTTCCGGCTAATCCTGACACTTTGCGAGACATGCTCTTGGGCGGAAACTCTGAAACCTTTGGAGCCACGGCGAATATCGCGTATCGCATGCCGGTGTCCGAGTATAGACGTCTCTGCCCTTATGTTAGCGAGATCGAAAATGATTGGGGACCGGCGCCTGGAGCAATCAATTCGTTTGCCGGAGACCTGCTGATCCAGGGACTGATGCTGGAAAATGTCTTTGTCGGTGTACAGCCCACTTTCGGCTACGAAGGTGACCCGATGCGTTTGATGATGGCGCGCAGCGGCGCTCCACACCATGGTTTTATGGCTTTCTATACTTATCTCAATAAGATACTGAGCGCCGATGTAGCGGTTCACGTGGGTACTCATGGGGCGATGGAGTTTATGCCAGGCAAGCAGATTGGACTCTCTGGTGAATGCTGGCCCGATCGACTCATCGGCGAACTTCCAAATCTTTATCTCTACAGTGTGAACAATCCTTCGGAAGGCTCAATTGCGAAGCGACGTTCCTATGCCGAACTGATTTCATATCTGACGCCGCCCATTGAGAATGCTGGACTATATCGTGAGCTGGCATCGTTGAAGGATGTAATACTCGCCTATCGGCAAGCAACTGAGGAGGGCGAGCGGGAACAGTTGTTTGAATCAATTGAGGATCTTAGCAAGTGTTTGAATCTTCAGGTGGGGTCAAGAACAGCACGACTTCAGGCGCAACCAAAACAAAGTGGCCCGATTTCGCGTGATGTGAATGTCTCGCTTTAAGGTGGCCGCTACATCACGCTTTTAAGGTGACCGCTCCGTCTAAGGTGGTCGCTCCGTCACGGCTTTGCCGCCTGATGTGAGGCGTTGCTATGAGACTGTGTCAAAACTCGGATGGCAACGATATGGCCGCTGTGTGGATACACAAAGTCAGGACCGGGAGCGGTAGCGACCGGGTCGTTTCCGTGATGCTCAACTACTTCCGGCCACAACAAATTCTAACCTTAGTGGAGAAAACGAAGGAATGCGCAGGCGTATCGACCCGGTCGCTACGGCTCCCGGTTCTGACTTTGTGAAGTGATTTGTTGTAGCTCATTCGCCTTTTGACACGGTCTTTATGCCCCGCCGGTCGGCTCGCATCGGCGCTTGGGCTATGCCCCTGGTTGGGCTTAGCGCCCCAGTAATTTAGTGCAACTCAATTGAGCAGACACTTTCCAATCCCCGCAGTGCGATCCTTTAACCAACCGTAGACACTTTTCTCTTAAATTCCGCAGGGTCGATTCGGTGTCTAAAAGCTTCTACACCATTAATCATGACGACAGGGATGTCGTTCTGGTAGCGCTTCAATAAGGCGGGGTCAGTCTCAATATTGATCTCTTCAAGCGTAAATAGATCGGCGCAGTGCGCTTCGAGAATCCCCGTCTTAGCTTCGTCACAAAGATGGCAGCCGGGTCGTGAATAAACAATCACATGAGCTTTTGCCAACTAAGATTTCCTCCTCATTGAGGATAGCGAGTTGCAGGCGGCAAATAATGCTTCTCGA